>PJEL010001205.1_pt1 | contig 27231 bp, 32 predicted proteins | sample 1853271 | NCBI WGS metagenome assembly PJEL01 (sample SAMN08108733, study PRJNA415343) | Invertebrate metagenome, whole genome shotgun sequencing project. | host: Globobulimina | place: Sweden: Gullmar Fjord | collected 2015-08
GACGATGCTGATGCGCCTGTTAGTTTGAAAGAACGACAATGGCGGATGGTTAGCTACGACCTCATTGAAAAGGTTGCTACTGGTGAAGTAATAGACGAATATATACGTAAAGCTAATATAGGCTACGCTTACAGTTGAAGTAATTGAAAGGTTGGTAGGATTAAATGGCTACAGAAGTGATCAGTAGTATCATGCCAGGGGGCGGTGGTGATTACACTACTCTAAATGCGTGGAGTATTGCAGAGGCAAGGAATCTTGTCACTGCTGATGAGATTGCTGTAGCTGAAGTATATTCAGGCGGCAATGCTCTTAGTGCTTCACTTGACCTTGGTGCATGGACTACTGACGCTACTCGCTATGTACACATAAGAGCTGCAGGCGGTGAACAGCATGAAGGCTACTGGGATACTAGCAAAGCTTATGCGTCATCTAGTTCAACAGACTACGCTATAAGAGCAAATAGCCGAAGTCTTTTTGTAACTGGAATGCAAATAGAAACAACTGACAGCACTACAACCGATCAATCAATCCCATTGTATCTCATTGGTTTCGTGCCTACTGCGTGTCTTGTTGATAAGTGCATCGTGCGTCGATCAGATGCAAATTCTGGAGCCCGGGTGAATCAATCAGCAATGGTTATTTGGCCTGCCGACGATGGCGCTGTGTTTACAGTCCAAAACAGTATTATCATCAACCACGACAATGACACTGCAACTGGTCGCATTGGTATTTTCATCAATTCAGGAAATGTAGCTTCGGTTGATATATTGAATTGCACTGTAAGCTGCTCAGGTTCGTTCTCAAACTCTTTCGGGATTTTGAGAATAGGCTCTGGTCCGTTGAATTTGAAGAATACATATATTCGCCACAGCATTGCAAGTAATGCAGTCTCAGCATCAGGCCTTGTTGAAACAACTTCTGCATGTTCTGGAACTGATTCAGATGTAACTACTGAGAATGTTCCTTACACCACAACAACTTTTACTGATGTGACATTAGACGCTGAGGAACTTAGTTTGCCAGCAACATCATCACTTATAGGGGCTGGAACAGATATAAGTGGCGATGGAGTGATAGATGACATAATTGGCGTAGGTCGGCCAAACGGAGACGATTACGACATAGGTGCATTTGAGCGGGTGATTGTGGTTGCTGCAATTTTTGACATAAACACTTCCTTAAATTTGCTCAGTGAAGTTAATACATCTTTTGAGCTGCGAGATGAAATAAACACCTCCTTAGGATTAGGGACATAATATGACTTTCACAGTAGAAACTGGCGAGGGGTTGTACAATGCCAATGCCTATGTAACTGTCGCAGCATTCAAGACTTATCATAAAGATAGGTCTAATTCAATTGGCACTGCCGGTAGTAGTCAAATACAGGATGCCATAGTCAAAGCAACAGATTACATGGATCGTCGTTTTAGGGATCGTTTTATTGGGGTACGTAAAGAGCGAGACCGATCAACCAATGCTGTTACCCCAGCTCAGCGGCTAGAGTGGCCTAGATGCGGTGCTTACGACAATTCCGGCGCATTGATAAATGCAGACACAGTTCCAATAGAAATTGAGGAAGCTTGTTTTGAATATGGCATCCGTGCGTTGTCAGCTGAATTGGCTCCAGACCCAGAAGTGAGTGATTCAAATTCTTTAATCACTAGGACATTTCAAAAAGTGGGCCCAATTGAGGATGAGGTGGAATATTCAGAAAATACTGTGCCTTTTAAATTTAGGGATTATCCAGAAACAGACGCGATTTTAAGTGGGCTCCTGAAACCTACTGGAATGGCAGTTCGATAATGGTCGACTTTGTAAAAATGCAAGGGGTGGCCAGGACCCTCATTGAGGCCAATGGTAGGTCTGTGACGCTAATTTCTGACCCTACAGCAGCAGCTAACCCATCTGAGCCAGAACGTGGCCCAGACTTCAGCACAGGGGCCACAGAGGTCGCTGTGATAATGTCATTTGTCCCAGCTGCAGGCAGTGGGTTCGGTAAAAATGTTAGAAGAACCAAGGGGGCTGAGCTTCTACATGGGTTTGACCAGATGGCTCTTTTGGCTGCGACCAGTTTTAATGAGCAAACTGCACTTGCAATTGAGGATTTTGATAGAGTCAGAGACGGCTCGACAATGTACACTATCGGCATGGTTGAGATATTGAGGCCCGCCGATGAAGAAATAATCTATCAATTAGGACTCAAAAAATGACAACTGTTGAAGAGGCTAGAACCGAGATTATTGGTTTGTTTCGCACAGCATGGGAGGCTGATGCGACTTCTTTGGCAATTCCCTTAGTGTATGAGAATGTTAAAGGCTCCGGCAAACCTGACGGTGAAGGTTCAGACGGTCGCGTTTTACCATGGGCAAGATTGAGCGTTCGCCAGCTTTCAGAAGATCAAGAAACACTAGGTGCTCCAGGTAATCGTAGATTTTTAAATGAGGGCCTCGCTACTGCAGAGATATATACGCCGATAGGAGACGGCCACACACTTGGCGGGCAATTAGCTAGAATTGGGAAGCTTGCGTGGCGAGGTGTTTCGACTTCTAGCGGTCTTTGGTTCTTTCAAGTAGTATCTAGGGAGATAGGAGCCGACAAGGGTTGGTTCAGAATCGATGTTACTGGCAACTTTAAACATGAGGATAAAGGCTAATGGCATCAGCAAGATCCATAGTAACTAAAAGCCTATTTGATTTTGTCAGCAAACAGGTCGGAGGTTTGGAGCTTGAAATTCACAAGAAGCTCATTCAAACCACACCTGTAGACACTGGATGGGCGCGTGGTTCGTGGACTCCTGCCATAGGTGCTCCAAATACAAAAATAAATGTACCTCCGGCAAGAAAAGAAGACAGGTTTGGCCCAGCTTCCGCTAACCTTCTGCAGAACGTAACAAAGTCTGTGAGGATAAGGTCTAGTTACAAGATAACTGACGGGATAATATGGCTTACAAGTCATGTTCCTTACATGGGCAATTTGAATGCTGGTAGTTCTGATAAAGCTCCGGCAAGATTCGTTGAAGCTGCAATATTGCAGGCCATAAATATAAAAAGTAAATAACAAACAATTAGAGAGAGGCTGAAAAAATGGGCCGCGTTTTAACCAATAACTTTTCGTTGTCTTATGCGGTCCAATCTGCGTTCGACGTTTTTACTACTACATCTGGCGACTGGAAACTTTTAGAGCCGAACGAGATTGCAAACTTCGGTCCTGAAATTACCACAGTTGCAAGAAACCCGATTTCAAAGAATCGTGGTGCCCGTAAAGGTACAATCACAGATCTTGATGCAGCTGTTGAGTTCACTGCAGACCTTACGCTTGATTCATACCTAGACTTTATTGAAGGCTTTGCCTTCTCAGTCGGTGTGAACAAAGATCTTCGCAGTGTTGCAGTTAGTGCAGAAACAACAGGAGATACATACACAGTTCCTACTATGGGCGGGGCAGAATCAAAACTTCAATTTTCTGCTGATTTAGCTTCATTGGTTTACGCCAACGGTTTTTTGGAAGATTTAAATAACGGGCTGAAAGTGTTAGACGTTGCTGCAACAGCTACATTGATATCAGTTGCCGAAAACCTTGCTGATGAAACTGTTTCCACACCAACACAATACGCAACAGTTGAAGTCGCTGGTGTAAGAATACTCGATTCAGGATCACTTTTATCTGGTTGGGTATGGAACGCAGGGACTAGCCAAGCAACACTAACTTTCACTGTAGGCACGATTGATCTAACTACCCTCGGTCTTACTGCCGGGCAGTTTGTGCATATCGGGTCTCCTGACGGTTCTGGCGGTGTTCAGAACGCACTCGAAGTTTCTGCAGCGGATGACATGTTTGGGTTCGCTAGAATAGTATCTTTCACAGCAACAACTATTGTTTTCGATAAAACTGATGCTGCGTTACAGTTTACTTCAGTTGCGAATGTAGACGTTGATATCTTATTCGGAATTTTTGTGCGAAATGTAGCAGTTGATAATGCTGCAGAATACCAAGAGAAGATTTTCCTATTCGAAGGTTCATGGCCTAACCTTTACGATAATCCATCATTCCCTGACGGGTTTGAATATCTTTTGAATTCATATTGCAATCAATTCTCTTGGACATTGCCGCTGACAGATAAGTCAACATTTACACCTTCGTTTGTATCAACAGATGCTCAGGACATTACAGACGGTGATACACCTACGAATGAGCCTAGAGCAACTGGTGCTGATTCACCATTAGAGCCGGTTCAAACAACTGCATTAAATACATCTTCGAACATTACTCGTTTGCGTGTGACTGACGTAGATGAATCTGGTTTAACAACTGACTTCAAGAACCTAACAGTAACAATAAATAACAATGTTACTCCTGAAAAGGTTCTTGGTGTTCTTGGAGCACGTTTCGTTAATGTTGGAAACCTTTCGGTTAGTGTTGAGGGAAATATCTTATTCACTAACGCAACTGTTCCAGCTAGGATCAGAGCCAATACGACAGTAACAATGGATTTCATTACCCAGACTGATGACGGAACAATTGTCATGGACTTACCGTCTATGACTCTTGGAGGCGGTGGTCGTGAGCTTCCAGTAAACGAATCAGTGCAATTGGCATTAACAGGTGAAACATTCATCGATCCTGTTTTAGGGTTTGTGTTCAGTACTAGCATTTTCCCAATAACCCCTTAATAGAAATTGGTAGGATAGAATGACAAAGGCAGATTTCAGCCACTTAAACAAACTTAGCATTAAAAGTGCCGCAACAACTACTTATGAGATCGTAGAAGTTGACGGTGCCCCTATTTTGACTGGCGTTTTTGCTGGCGAAACAAATAAACCGTTTTACAACGCCTTGCTAAAAAGAAGTGCTCGCAATGCAAGGCGTTTTAAAGCAAACAAAATGACTTCTAAAGAGCTTCAGGACAACAGGAATCATGATAGGGAGCTATACCCTGAATATGTAATCACTGGTTGGAGTGGAGTAGTAGACAATCACGGCAATGAAGCAGAGTTCACAAAGGAAAACTGCGCTTTGTTCGTTTCAGCTTTGCCTGACTGGATCTTTGACGATGTTCGAAACTTCTTCGCTAACCCAGAAAGTTTCATCACTCGCGATGAAACTGAAGTAGCCACCGAGGAAGACGCGGTGGACTTGGGAAACTAATCGTTGACCGGCTTAAGTGGGAGTTGAGACTCCAGCGGGATGGTTGGTCAATAGAAGCCGGGATTAAAAAGAAAAGGGCTCTTCCTCAATGGTACGAGGATGAGCCCTACATTCCGTTTGGGAGTGAAAAATACATTCCTTGGTTTTGGGAGTTATCGACTGAACGGCAACTAGGAATGTCGATAGGTCCAATCCCTGTTTCGCAGGTTAGGTTGCTTGCAGAACGCAAAGAATTTGATGATCAAGCTACAATTGTTTTGGTTATCATAATTCAAATGCTTGACGCATCGTATATGGAATGGGTTCAAGAACAAAGTTCTAGTAGCCAAACCAAAAGCAAACCTGTTGAAAGAGAAAACATCGGGTGGCCTCGAAAGGGTTAGCAAGTGGTTGATTTTCCAATTCGCGTAGTAGTGAACACTTCCACTGCAGTCAGTGGGATAAAGCAAGTTGATAAAGCATTAGCAGCCCTTGAGAAAAGGGCTGTTAATATCAAGGTCAAACTCAATAACTCACTGGATACACCTGCACCTGATAGACTGCGCACTAAGATAAGTTTATTGGATCGTGGTTTACGCGCTTTGATTCTCAGCGCCGCCAAAACCGGGACCACCCTTGATAAAACTCGTGCAAGCATATCCGGTGTGTCTGCACAAGTTGATAAGCTTCGTGCTGTATCAAATAGAGCATCTACTGCTCTAGTGAAAACAAGTGCGACTTTGAAAAGTGTTTCTTCGCAAGCAGCAAAACTCAAAGCTGTCAGGGCTGGGTTAGAAGGCATCGGCACAAGTGCCGAACGTTCTGTCAGCAAAGTCCGTTCACTTGATTTCCACATGCTCAGGTTGGAGAACAGTACCGAGAAAGCGAAAAGACAATCGAACGGGCTTCGGGCTGCGTTGAGTGCTTTAGCAACAGGGATTGTTGTCAGATCAGTTGTGAATATTGCGAGTTCATTTGAGCAACTTGAGAGACGAATACGATCAGTTTCAGGATCTGCGGAAGAAACTAGATCGAACTTTAATTTATTGCGTAGAATATCTAATGAAACAGGTTCATCATTAGCAGCAAATGCAAAAGCATTCCAGAGGTTTTCTGTAGCAACAAAAACTCTAGGAATTGGGGCTGCAAGAACTGCAGGAATTGTAAAAACATTGCAGCAAGCTTTAATTGTAGGAGGTGCAGCAGCTTCTGAAGCAAATTCGGCAGTCACCCAACTGGGGCAGGGCTTGGCTTCTGGTCGGCTACAAGGTGATGAACTGCGTTCGTTACTTGAGAACGCGCCTACATTGGCTCAGGAGTTAGCTAATCAACTGGGAGTCACTACCGGTGAACTTCGAGCTTTAGGTGCTGCAGGTAAATTGACGAGTGAAAAACTGGTGGCTGCACTTGAAGGAGCTTCATCTACAATCGGTGCTCAGTTTGAAGGTTTAGGTAATTCTTTTGATCAACAAATAGCAAGACTAAAGAATTCACTTCTGGGGCTCGGTGAATCGCTTCAACCGTTCCTGAAACGTTTGAGCGATGGTGTTGGGTTACTAACTCAACTTACTGATGCTGCTAAAGAACTTTCTGATACATTCGATAAAGGCCCTGCAGGTACTAACCTGGCAATTGAAAACTTAGCTCAACAAACAGAGTTACGCCGTGGAATACAGGCAGATACATCATTGCCTCCTGAAATCCGTGAACGAGCAGGAGCAAGGCAACAGGCACAGCGGTTAGGAATCCAAACAGGTGCGTTTGCAGGCGTTGAACCAGGTGACATTGATGCATTAGATGCAAAGATAACTGAGCTTGTTAACAGGTTCGCAGAAGTTGGATTGGCATCTAACGATATAAAAATACTTACTGATAGCTTTGTTCAACTCGGGTTGTCTCAAGGCGAGGCCGGTATCCAAACAGAGAATTTCCTTGCCAAGCTAAATAAAGAAGCTGGGACAGCTGTCGCAGCCACAGAGAACTTGTCTTTATCATTCCAAGAAATGGCTGCAAACCTTGAGCGGGTAAATAAAGCCAATGAAACTGCTGCAAGGAAAGCTAAGGCGGCTGTTGAGCCGCAGATAGTAGCGTTGGAGAACCAGAAGCGACTTATTGAGGAGACTGGTGCAGCTCGTGCAGCGTTAGCTGAAAGGTTGAGGGCTGAAGTGCTGCTTAGGAAAGCCGGTATAGAATTAAACACTGCAGCTGCTCAAGCTCAACTGAAAGAGGTTGAGGCATTAGCACTCGCAAATGCACAGCGACAAGAAGCAATAAGAATAACTGAAGAGCAAACTGTAGCTGCTAAAAGACTTGCCGACCAACAAGCGAAGCAAGCACAAGCAGATCAAGCTAGGGCAAGCAGGACAGCTGCTAGTGAAGAATTAAGAAAATCAAATGAACTGCTTCGACAACGTGAATCTTTGTTGAGCGCAATCAGAACACCTGAAGAAGAACGTATTATAGTTCAGGATCAAATGAATGTGCTCCTTGCTGAAGGTGTTCTTACACAAACAGAATATAACAGGTTGTTAACAGAGTTACCTGCAATAACTCAAGTGACAAACACTCAGATGGACGACTTTGTTAATAAGCTAAAGGATGCAAATAAGGCTGCTCAAGATTTGGGTGCTGCATTCGGTGACACACTCACATCTGCCATTGATAGATCAGCTGACGCTCTTGCTACATTTGTTGTCGAAGGCGCAAACGACATGGATGCCCTTCGTGAAGCAATGGCAAATATTCTTGCTGATATAGCCAAGGACATATTGGCTGCGATTATCAAGGCGTTGATCCTTAAAGCAATTACAGCTGCTATTGGTGGTAGTGGTCCAACCGTAGAGACTAAAACACAGGGGCAGGTATTGGGTAATATTCCAGACATAGGAACTGGCTTAGCCCGCCATGGTGCTTCTACGGGTGGTAGGAACTATCATGTTGGCGAACAGGGTGCAGAGCTATACTTGAGACCTCAAAGCCGTATGTCGTCGGCTGCTTCTGCAATGAGGGCAAGCCGAAGGACAACGAGCACAGCAAGTCGATTTGCAACCCGTCAATCAGGCGGAACAGTAATCGGCACTGGTGGCCCTGGAACATTCAACCCTCCAGGAGCTGGTCAGATAGTTTCAGCTGCACAGACTTCTGCATTGTTGAACCAAAACAGAGCCGATGCTCCGACAGTCGTTCAAGCACCTGCCCCGCAAGTTAGTGTTTCAGTGACACCGACCATTCAGGTCGGAGGAAAAGTATTTAAAACAGCTATCAGGGACAGTGAAGAAGTGCAGAGTGAGATAGTTCAAGTGGTTCAAGATAATCAAGCTGGTATAAGGCAAGGTGGTAGATAATGGCATTTATAGCTAGTGGTGGCGGTGCTGGTCAAGAATGGAAAGTCTCACCAAACGCTGACAACTCTATAGACTTGCTCGAAAAAATGAGAGCATTTGCTGATGACACTAATGACAGTGTTCAAACAATCGGCGCTGTGGTTAGCGGCGGTTCTAGTGGCTATGCAGTCGGAGATCTTCTGGAGCTAGACGATGGCGCGGCATCCGAGGCGTTCCCTACCACGTTATCCGGTTGTCGTGCCACTTTTGAAGTTACAGGTGAGACTGCAGGTGTCGTTGACACTGTAAGATTAAGACAGAGCGGTTGCTATTCAACATTGCCTACAGACAATGGAACTTCTGACGAATTCAACACAACAATTCTAACTGGTTCAGGTGTTGGTGTAGTCACTATAGGGACAGTTGCATTTTCTGGTAATGGCTGGACTGAAGACAGGATATCTGAAGAAGTAGCATCTGTTGCAATAAACGCAGGAGGAACTGGATACGGCATAGGGGACACAATATCTTTGATTGGCGGAGATACTAGGGTTGGGTTCACAGCACCGCAAACAGATACACCTGCAGTATTCACAGTATTGACCCTTTCAGGTAGCGCTATCGCAACAATGACTTTGACAACTCCAGGTGTGTATCACAGGAATCCAGGGACCACAGGTATTTCAGTTAACACATTAACAGGTTCAGGAAGTGGGGCTACTGTAGATGTTACTTATGCAGAGTTCGGAGATGACACAACAGGCCGTGAAATGATTATGTCATCTGGCGATTTGCATATAGGGATAAGAACATTTACAGACGGTGGTAATGTACACAGCTTCGAGTTAATGGGTATGCAAGCTTATGTTTCAGGCAACGACTGGGATGCGCAAACAAACCGTTCGCCTGGCAGGTATCCTGATGCAGACGGTGGTTCTTTTGTTATTTTAGAGAACGAAGAATTCAGTTATTACATAAGCATAACTGACAGAAGGATTGTAGCTGTATTCAATATTGATGTCGGTATATATTCAAACATGTATCTTGGCGCAATAGATCAAGTGAATACTGCAGCCCAGTACCCTCAACCGTTGGCTGTTATAGGTTGCTCATCTGGAAAAACAATACATCAAGGGTCTCAGGCAAATAGATGGTTGGGAATGAATTTATGTTCATCAACCAAACCTGTTGTTTCAGGTGATGTATATGGCCCAGGTGCAATACTCACACCTGGCGCTTCATGGATAATAGTCAGGAACGGCGAGAGTCTCGTTTCTGGTGCGAGCATAACAGCCACCAATTTGACAACGTATGATTTTGCAAACTTCATTCCAGGTGGTGAGTTTAGACCTGCAGACGGTGAATTCGATACTGCAAACGAATTTGTTGCTGGAGGCGACAATGATGACCGTTGGAGTTTCTGGTGCTTAGCACACAAAGCTGCTGCAACTAATCCTGGAATGTCGAACAACGCAAACGACAACAGGTTCATCACAATGGGGAATGAAGGCGGCGATGAGTTCCCTGTTCTTTGGGAAATAACAGCAATGAATTCTGTTGGTTCAGCAAGGCAATTGTTTGGAGAGCTTTCAGGTGTTAGGCAGGTTGACAGAAGGCTAGATGTTGGATTCCTATCAAGTGAGGATGATATAGATGACGGGTCAAAATATTATTATGTGTTCAACAATTGCAACACAAACGACAGTTTTGCATACTTTGCAGTTGAGGGAGCATAATCATGGCAGTTCATAACGACTCTTCAATAACAAGCATGACTTCACTGATGGCTTCAATAAATACCTTCCTTACAACATCTGGTGGTATCGGTGCTACATTTGAATGGGATGAAGATATAACACCGACTGGAAGTGCTGCAGCATTTTCAACAGGTGATCTGTTTGTGCAATTTGGCTGGACAACCACAACGCTAACTATTTTTCAATCTGAATCACATGATGGTTCTGCTGGCGGTGCAAACCCTGGAGATGTTTCTTATGATTCAGAAGCGATATTCCCAGTAGCCCCTACAAACGCGGAGCTATGGGTATTTGCAAATGAAACGACAACAGCCACTGATAGGTATGCCCATTGTGTCGTAGAGTTCAACAATGACGGCAGGTTCTTGCATTTTGGTTTCGGTCAAATGAGAACAGCAGATAAATTCTTCGGTTGGTCAGGTGGTGCGTATAAATATGGTTGGGAAGTATCAGCTGCAGATGCGAATGACCCAATAAATGGGTTCCATAGATTCCCTCTGCTTGATTCGTTGCATATAGGAACTACAACAGCGCAGAACCTAGCTACAATGAGGGCTTCAGGTCTTCGTGGCCAAGATGCTACTAGTGATTACCTTGGGTTTACAAGCTCAGGAACTGCGTTGCCTACAGACGATAGCAATGGCAACCCTGTATCTACCGGTAGATCATTTGGACGTTACGGCCCTGGCCCAGATTTGGCAACATTCCAAGACGGTTCTCCAAACACTGCTACAGTTAATTTGATACCACAGTTGGTTTGCTACAGTCCAAGCAATCTACTTTATATGCCTCTTGGCAATATGCCAGATGTTAGAATTTGCAACATAGGGAATATTCAACCAAGGGAACAACGCACAATAGGAAGCGACACTTGGCAATTCTTCCCTTCTGGAAGAAAACTTGTATCTGCAACTGGCACTGATTTAGCAACTAGAAACGCAGGCATTGCGTATTTGGTGACATAAATGGCTTCATTCACAACACCACTATCTTCGACTCAACAAATAACGAGTGTCATCCCACATGCAACAGGGATTGACGCTCCTGTTGTTTCAACTGATGTGATTATTGAAGATAGCTTCCCTTCGAATGCAGACCCAACACCTATATCGTTTAACAGGATATTGGTATTAGGGAATAAATTAAAGAAATGTGTTCCAGGTGTTAAGAATGAAGGCATTGGAGATCAGTACTTCAACGATATTTATGTACTTCCGACATTCATAGATGTCGGTGTCGTATTGAGCGAGATTGTCATAGCAATGGAAGTCTACAGTTCTTATTTAAGTGGCACCGTTACATGGACTGGGTATGACGACACAGGTGCAGGTGTTGGTGTGTCTTTAGACAATGCATCCCCACCACCACCAGATGCTTTGCTTGGGCCTCAATCTGGATCTACTCATGAGTTGACTGTAGATGTTAACGGCCCACCGACAATAGATTCAGATTTAATATTTGATTTCACAGATCCTGATTTAAATGCAGTTCAGATATTGATACCTATTTCAGGAACACGCTCTGTAATGTTTCCATATGAGCCTGAAACACCTATTGTAGAATCGTTGAAGTGGGTCACTGAGATAAATAAATCGTCAAATGGTTTTGAACAACGATCTTCATTGAGAGATGTGCCACGGTCTACAATTAAGATGACATACAGAACAGAGAATGCAGATATAAGGACAATTGAAAATACATTGTTTGATGGTCAAGCAAGAACTTTCGGCATCCCCGTTTGGTTCCAAGCAACTGGTTTGACATCTGCGATAGTTGCAAATGATACAATTATAAATGTATCTGACACAACAAATCTAAATTTAATTGTGGGCAACTTAGCCATAGTATGGGCTGATAGTGAAACATTTGAAGCGTTGCAAATAAGTTCATTCACTACTACGACCATAACATTTTCATCTGGATTCAATGATGCATTCGACATTGATTCAATAGTTATGCCTGTGCTGACAGCAGATATTTTAAATTTTGTTGGCAATGATAGATTCAGGGTAGGCCCGGAAGATTTTGATATAAGTTTTGTTATCAATGATAACGGTGAAAGCTTGGCGGACACGTCTGCATTCAACAGCTACACACCTACAGACGGTGTTGAGCGAGTACTGCTTGATGACGGTAATTTTGTGTCTGGCCAAAGGATAAGGGAAGAACTCAATCGTCAAATTCGCGTCATAGACAATGAAACTAGTTTCCCGCTGGTATTCACAGATCAGGATGTAAGTCGTGAGAGAACACAAAAGGGATTTTTTACAAGGACTCCAGGAGAACTTTCAAATGTGCGAGCGTTATTACATGCGCTTGGTGGAAGGCAAGTTTCGTTCTATTTACCTTCGTTCTCCAAAGATTTCGACCCGGATGCGAATGTATCGTCGGCTGACGAGGCCGTGACAGTTATTGATGTAGACTACGTTAATAAAGTTGCTCAAAGGCAACCTAGAAACGTCATCCGTGTTGTAGGAACTGACGGCACTGTGTCAGACCCAAAACTTGTTACAGGGTCAAGCAAGCCCGGTGCAGGTCAGGAAACAATTTCAATAGCTCCAGATAATATCGGGGTAACAATAGCACTGGAAAACATAGAGAGGATAGAGTACATAAAGAAGAGTAGGATTGATACTGACACAATAGAAATCAACCATTTAGATTCAAATGGCAAGGCTGCAATAACATTTCCAGTGATAACAGTCTTAGAAGGTGATGTATGACATTCTCAGAGTTCGAAGTCAGCCCTGATTCTGGAAGGCCAATTGAAATATATGAATTCAAATTGGGTAACGATAGATTTAGATATACAAATGTCGAAAGAGATTTTGAATTTCAATCTGATACATATCAATCAGTACCTGTAAGCCGGTCAAGAATAACTTCTTCATACGATTCAAAAGATTCGCAGGTTAATATAGAGCTACCTGGAGACAATATTTTCGCAAGATTATATATCGGCATCATTCCAGGCGAGTTCCCAGAGGTAACAATAAGACAACTACATAGAAACGACCCTGACGCAGAAGCTGTTTTTGTATTCCAAGGATTTGTTTCTACTGTTGGATTCTCAGAAGATCTGAGACAAGCAGATTTAGCTTGCAGGCCATCAACAAGTTCAAGCGGCAGGATAATACCGCGACATACATTTCAAGGTCTTTGCAATCACTCATTATATGATCCAAGATGCACAGTGCTTGAGCCTACATTCGAAGAAAATGTCACAGTTGAAGGAGTCGATAATAGAGAGTTGACAGTTGATTCAGGGCAGCTGTCAACTGAAGTTGCCGAATTCTGGACTGCAGGATTCATTGAATTCGGCAACGAGTTTAGGACAATAGTAGCTCAAAGCACCAGAGTAATGACATTGGACTTTCCATTCTTGAATGATCCTACCGGAGAAACAATAAGGATACTTCCTGGATGCGACCATTTGATAGCAAGTGATTGCGATTTAACATATGCGAATATAGTCAATCATGGCGGCTATCCGTATGTACCTACAAAAGATCCATTCGGAACGGGGCTTGACTAATGTTCTGCAAGGACAGTGAACAATCTCCATTCAAAGCATTGTGCATCTACATGCTTGGTGTGTTTGGATTGATAGCAAAATACAATGAAACAATTGAGCCCAATGTTATTAAGGCTGAATTGTTGACTATGTTTGTTGTAGGTTTGCTTATGTCTGCAGTTACGATGGTTCTGTCTGAACTGATTAGGCCAAAGCCAGATATTGAAAATGCAAAGCCAGCGAGTAAAGGTGACTTCAGGTTTCCTACTGCTGTTGAAAACAGGCCTGTTCCTTTGATTTGGGGAAAGGTAAAGCTCGCAGGGCCGAATGTAACTTGGTGGGGAGACTTCAGACAATTCCCAGTGAGAGAAACAATCAAAACTGGATTATGGTCAAAGAAGCGCGTAACCACTGGTTTTGAATACTTCGTAGGGATCGACATGGCTTTGTGTCGGGGTGGTGTTACCCCGGTATCATTCCATAGATTATTCATAGGCGATAAAGAAGTTGGTGGAACACCTGAAACAGATATCGACGAGCCTACATTCCTTGGTGGCAATGACTTCGGGTCTGGTGGAATTGTGTCTAGTGTTGAATTCTTCCCAGGATCGACAACGCAAGTTGCCAGCACATATCTAACAGGAATATTGTCTCCCGACCCTGTAAGTGGTCAACGCGGAACAGCTCATTATGTTTTTGAAGGTGGTTACATTGGTAACACTACGCAGATAAAACCGTTTGCTTTTGAATTGTCCCGTTTCCCTTCGTTGCTTCTTGATGATGCAACCACTGCAGGAGAAGCAGGCAGTTATACAGCAGGTGAAAACATAATCCTTTCAGACGATTGCAATCCGATGGAAGCATTGTATGAGTGTATAGTTGATGATGATTGGGGTATGGGTAAGTCTAGTTCTGTTGTAGATCTTGCTAATTTCGCAGATGCTGCAAACACATTGCACACAGAGGAAAATGGGTTTGGGTTCCAACTTGAACGCGGGCTTCAGGTATCTGAATTGATTGATTTGTTGCAAAAGCAAATGGACGCTGTTCTATTCCAAGATCGTAGAACAGGCAAGTATCAGATAAGGCTTGCACGTCAGGACTACACGCCAAATTTAACTGCAACTTCAGTCACTGGTACAAACACATATAATGTTCCTTCAGACGGAACTACTATGGTCACTGACCAAGTTATCTACGCAGCTGGATTTGACAATGCATCGAACAACGGCAGGAAGACAGTAGTATCAAGTACAGCTACGACTGTTGTTGTTTCAAATGCATTGGTTAATGAAACGCCTAGTGGGGATGCGTTCGGTGGTGCTCGAATAAGTGAACTCAACGGAATTGACGATGCAAATAAAATCGAAGTTAGGGAATTTGCGAGACAAACATGGGACGGTACAGCGAACCAAATCAGAGTCGGATTTGCTGATAGGAGCAGAGAATATTTCGAAACATTTGCAAGGTCTGATAGTTTAGGTAGTCAACGCAGTCAAAATAATGAAACTGTAACAACTACAATAAATTACCCAGGCGTTAAGCTTGGAGATTTAGCAACTAAAATTGCAGCTCGTGAACTTAGGTTCTTATCATTCCCATTTGCAAAAGCCACAGTATTGACAAATAGGCAGATGTGGGATGTGAACCCTGGAGACCCTATCAGGTGGACCAGTGAAGCCCTTGGGATCGTTGATTTGGTAATGCGTATAACTAGGGTAGATTTTGGAAACATTGCCGGAGAAATGACCCTGAGCCTTGTGCAGGACATATTCTCATTGGAAGCTGGATTCTTTGGCAACCCTCCTACCCCGTTATGGGAATTGCCGACTCAAGGCGTGTTGCCAATCGATTTGGATGAACATCAAGTGTTCGAAGCGCCTAAAGCAATTGTTGACAGGGATGTGTTATTCCCAGGAAGGCCAGACAGGGTATTTGTAGGGGCTCGTGCTCAATCAGGCGAAACTGCTATAAGGATATATCAACGCAATGACACAGTGACTCCTACTGGCGATTATGCAGTTGATGGGCAGAACGAAGGAATGTTCCTAATCGGCTCATTAAATGTAGGTTTGACTTCAGGCGATGCAAACCCTACTACTACAATACAATTGTCTGCTTCCCCTGATTCGCAAACAAGGATACTGTTTGCAATGGACCCTGACGGAGCAACCCCTGCTGAAATAGGTCAACAGCTAGCAAACATAATAAAAATAGGCGACGAATTCATAGGGTTTGAATCAGCTGCTGCAAACGGCGCATTGATTGATTTGACCAATTGCTATCGTGGTTTAATGCACTCTGTTCCTGCAGATCATACTGCAAGTGATTTAGTATATTTGCTTTTCGTATCTGGTGGGTTGAGCGATACAACAATACTTCCAGGCAACATCATAGACGTTCAACCAAGAACAGTTTCAAGAGATGAAGAATTAACTGAAGGCAATTCAAAAACATTTCAACTTACAATGAACAATGTCTATCGCAGACCATATCCACCGTTTGCGCTTGATATAAATGGTTCTCCATTGCCTTCGAGTGTTTCATTAGATACAGCAATTACAAATCCTGGAGCTGATGATAAAGGGTTAGATATTGAATGGTTCAGGAGGGACTTTGAAACTACTGATGAAGTTCTTTCATTGACTGCAGATGCTGAAACTCTTGATGCTGGTTTCCAAGCAAAAAACAACCACTTGAATAAATTATCTGCAACAGTTACAGACGACTCTTTAGTTCTCGATGCTGCTTCAGGTACATTTGCTGCGGGTAATACAGATGTGATTTCTAGGGCCGATGCTATTTGGAAGACAGACGGCGATATTCCTAGTTCTATGGCTGTGTCGTTGGACACTAGGCATACCGTTAGTTCAGTAGATTATGATGCATTGCAATCTTTTTCTTTTAGCACAACACCGACGAGTGCTGAGCTTGCTGCGTTAACAAATCTAGGGACTACATTCGCAAATGGTGGTCCTAGTATTTTGTATACAACATTGGCTACAGGCACCTATGTAATGACATTGGAAACTTCTATAACAAGTGGGCAGTTTAGAATAAATGGTGGTGCTTGGACTAACTTACCTATAACAGCAACAGTTTCAACAGATACACTTGAATTCAGACACACTGATAATGGTGGATCACCTGCAAACACAATAGGCATATTAGCAAATCCTAGTGCTACAGATGTCGCCTATGTTGTATTTAATACAGAAACAGAATTTGAAGCTCTTGTCGGATATTGGACAATGAATGATGCTTCTGATGTTGATCGTGTTGCTAGGTTTGGTGGTGCTCCTGACTTAGCTGACAATAATACAGTGGCTGCAGTCACTGGTAAGTTCGGAAGTGCTGCTAGATTACAAATGAATGGTGCAACTCCAGAATACCTATCGTTGCCTTCAGCACAGTACTCATTAGACATGCAGCTAGATTACACCATCGATTGGACGATATCGATGTGGGTGAAACACGCGACAGGCACAACTGTTACAGCAGGTTCCCCACATAGCCAAGGGTTCCTGTTTAGGGGTGTTTGGACTTCTGACATTTCGCTATTGTTCTTGTGGTCGTCAAGTCTCGGTTACGGAATTATCACATATGACGGCACCGGTTCTGGGACAGGCACAGAAGACGGCAGGGCAAACGCAACATTAGGGGCAACAAGTGGAACAGAAGATGTATGGCACCTGTTAACGGCAACATACGACACATCCGGGAACTCACTTGAACTGCACCTTGACGGTGTGTTGCAGTCAAACGGAGCTGATAAAACTCCGAACGGTGTTATGAACCAACCTACAACGGCTGAGGACGTTTTGATTGGCCAGGTCAACGGCGGTACTTTTGGTTCATCTTTGGTTACTGGACTACAAACAGAAGACACAGCAATAGATGATGTTAGGATATATCATAGAAGAATGTTGACAGCTGAAATACTGGCAATGTTCAATGCAACTCAACCAATAACATAGGTAGGAAACATGGAGAATGAAGAAAAGCAGCCCGCAAAAATATTGAGTAGCACAACTGGACTCTCGTTAACTTTAGTAATTGCGATTATCGGAGGGATAGTTGCGAATCTAAAAATGATTTCCGACATGGGCGAGCGTTACGCCCGCGTTGACGCTACACTGTCAAGTGTTACCGGTGATATCGGCGAAATCAAAGTAGCTATAAACAGTCTCAATTCAACAATCCGAAAAGACATTAAGGATTTGCGCAAAGAGAACAATGATATACGTGAGCGCCTTTCCCGCCTGGAAGCTCAACTTAAGATGAAGTCACAATGAGTTAACTGAAAGGCAGGTTGGTTGACAGCCAGAGCATCGAAGGCTCTTATTGTTTTGGTTGTGGCATCACTGGTGCTTACTGCAACCATAGGAAATTACTTTCTACATCAAAGGGTTCTGGATCGAGTTGAATTGTTTGATGGCATTTTAACAAACCAAGGGAAGGAGATCGATTTGTCTAAGATTTCATCTACGTGGGTCAGTGACAAAGTGACTCACAAGGTAACTACCTACAAAAAAGAGGACGAATCTAACAGTGAATGGCTTGCACGACATAATGCTGAACTTGCAGCAGCAAGAGCACAGTATCCACCAGATTAAATACTTTTAAACTGAATATATATACAAGTTTACATAGACAGGAGCACCTTTTTAAGGCGCTCCTGTTTGTTAATGTTGAGGTAGCATCGTATTGTTAAATGTGGGTTGCATGGTTGCAATCATTGTGATTAACTTGTTCTTGATAGGGGATAAAATGATTGATTTTAAAATGCTTCCAAAAGCAGAAGTGGTTTCTTCAGAAAGAGCTTTTTGCAACGGAACTGTTCGTGGATTGATAATGGACGAAGCAAAAGCTGAGTTTGTACAGGTCGACACCACAATAAAAGAGAACAAGGAAATAATGACATTCAGCATGAAGTCTGCAGTTTGTGTGCTGAAAGCTTTGATAGAAAGCAATATGTCTATATTTCAATACTACCACACGGAGAAACTTAAGTTTGCCAGAGTTGGCGAAGATAATTTTGCAATCGTTTTGGTTATGTAGAAGAAATTAAAATACCACAGGCATCCGTTTTTTGGTGAAGCTGGCGGGCAACTCATCGCATTTCGGTGCCTGTGGTTTTAAATTACTAGTTGCAATACTGGGACTGTTGCATTAGTTTGATTATTGGATTTGCGAATACTCCTACCCTGGCCATCCTGGCCGTGAGCCCTTTGTATAGTATTCGCCTCCATTCTAACCCTGACTTCCAGTTCCATACACTGGGAGTTGGGGTGTTTTTTTAATTAGTTGATTGGAAAGGTCATAAAATGGTTAGTACACGATCAATGTCACTGCTTTTATGCGTGATGCTACTAACTTCTACTGGATGTGGCTTGTTTGGTAGGAGGGCTAGGGAAAACGCTCTGAGGCCTGCTCTACTGTCTGCAAGCGTAGGTATTGAACAGGATGCCACATTGGGTATTCGGGCAATCCCGTTAGACGAACATGCAGGAGCTACTGCTGCAGTGAGGGCATTTTATTCTTCTCTCCAGTCAACGCCGATACCGCCAGAAACAATCGGACTATGGCCAGCGGTATCGGCATTGTGTGAGGCCGGATTCGTCGATAGGGTTGACAGACAGGAGATTGGGCCGAACGTGGCGGAGTCACTCAGGGAGCGGTTGCGAAACTTCGAACAGGCTCTCATTAAATACATGGAAGGCAAATAATGGCTATCGAAGACATAAAAGCTCAATTCGGTCTAGATATTGTAAATAACATAATCGTAGAGGCCGAAGAAATGGGCTTAGAGCTAAGTGATGATCTTGAGAGCGTTGCTGAGTATGCAGCTCAAAGGGCAGATATTCTTTCCTTGGCAATCGGTGAGCCTGGATTTGAGTTTGCTTTGAAAGCTGAACGAGATAACATTGCTTTGAGATCTGCACATATTGGAGTAGAACGCGCTGACGATATTGATGCGAAAATACTTGCAGCTACTAGAGGCGGACTGGTCTTAGCAGCAAGAGCGTTGAGAATTATAACTGGCCTACCTGCAGTTTAATTTAATTTTCCAAAAGCATTGGCTTGAGTGCAGGATGTAAAATTCTTGCACTCAAACACTTGCATATTTGCAACCACACGATAAAGTATCAATTATGAAAAAATCAAAAACATATTCACTCGAAGATACAACTATAAGAGACATCATAAATGCCAGATTGGAAGATTTGGGCGTTACACGCTACGAATTGGCACATTATGGAGGGATAAACACAGCGCCATCAACAGTGTTTAGATTTCTTTCTGGTGAAAGAAATACATTCACCGGCAATGTTGAACAAATGCTTGCATCTTGTGGTCTTGAAATTGTTGCAACCAAAAAACCTACATGGGTTGAAGCATAATGGACATTGAATCTAAAGTTTACATGGCTGCATTCATGGGCGCAGCTATGGGTTTGCCTGCCGGATTTCTGTTGATTCAAATAATTAGATTCATTCAATCTAAATTTGAATCAAGGGGTGATGCTGAGACAGATATCCTCGAATGGGCAATGGTACAACGTGGGTCTGTTATTGTTGACGAAACACAAATAGCTAACAATTGGGTTCGAACTGTTGATATATCCAATTTAAAGACATTTGATAAGCGTGGAGATTTAGAAGATTTAGACCTCGAATGTGCTGATTATGTGACACAAGTTGTCGGTTCGATTGGTACTCCTCCACCTGTCCCAGCTGCAACAGAATCAGAAGCTCTGGCCAATCACGAAGAGGCTGTTTTGCAAACCCGCAAAGCTATTGGACTTAAGAATAAGTAGTTGCAATGTTGCAATTGTATTGTATAATCTATGTGTGGCCAATGTCCACAGTGCAAATACAAGCACACCAAAAACCCAAACAGAAAAGAGAATACCATGGCTGACTTATCAGCAGATGATGCATTGTTTGATGTCACCAAAAGACTTTCTGAAGCAAAACGTGTTGAAGCAGAAGCCAAAGAAGCCAGAATTGCAGTTGAAGCTGAAATGATTGCTTTAGTTGGGTTCAAAAAAGCAAAAGGTTCCGAAGGTTTTGCTTACCGTGGCAATCGTGGGGCTTCAAAATTCACACTTACACAACCTTCTTCAAGAAGCATTGTCGAAGATAGAATCCCTGCACTCAAAAAGATACTTGTGGCGGCTCAGCGTGGCTTGTTCGGAAAATTGTTCACCGTTAAACATTCACTTGATGCAAAAGCATATGCAGCACTTAAAAAAGAAAACGGAGACCTCTACTTGGAGGTGGCCAAGGCCCTTATTGAGAAGCCTGGAAAAATCGGTGTGAAACTTGATTCAATTGAGGCGGTTTCAAATGAGTAAACTAATAAATGCTACATATGAATCAAAAAATGGATTCACTTACAAATTCAGCAAAAGCTATGTAACTGTCACACAACCTGGCCATGGATATGGGATGCAAGAAGAACGCTCAGTATCGATCGACATCCCTACCAAAGTTTTCGAAGACATGATGGAAACTTCAAAGCAGATGAAAGAAGATAAATAATGGCTATCTCATTAAGTTCAATCGCAAAAGGTCAACGATTGAAGCCACCTAAAATCACTATGTACGGTGTCGGTGGTATCGGTAAAACTTCATTTGCGGCTTCTTCACCTAAACCGATTTTCATAATGACTGAAGAAGGTCAGGGTAAACTTGACATTGAGCGTTTTGAAATCCGTGAAGGCGACCCTGTAGTTAAATCGTTTCAGGAGATTCTTGATTGTGTCGAAGCATTGCACACACAAGAACACACTTATAGAACTGTAGTTCTTGACACTTTGGATTTCTCAGAGAACATGCTGTGGAAACACACAGCAGATAAATATGGGAAAGCAGACATTGAGGCATTCGGGTACGGCAAGGGCTACACTTACGCACTTGACGAATTCCGTGTTCTTCTTGACGGATTGGACACACTTCGCAATGAAAAGGGAATGATTATTATTATTCTTGCTCATTGTGATATCAAAAAGTTTGATAGCCCTGATTCAGATTCTTATGACCGATACAAATTGAATGTTCGTGACAATCTAGGTGCTTTAGTCCACGACTGGTCTGATGCAATGCTATTTGTTAACTATCGTTCTCATATCATTAAAGAAGATAAGGTTTTCAACAAACAAAAGAAACGTGCTGTAGGTATGGGCGAACGTGTTGTCTATACAGAAGCTCGTCCTGCATGGCAGGCGAAGAATCGTTATGACCTTCCGCCTGAATTGATTTTACCGAAAGTGAACCCTTGGTTGGTTCTTCAAAATGCAATCGTAGCGGCTAACTCAGCTGTTATACAAACAGAAGGAAATAAGTAATGGCTGGATTAGGTGGAACATTCGACTCAAGTCAAGTTGATCCTCAGGCACCTCGTGAATTGCTAAAAGACGGCTGGTATGAAATGGCAGTCGTCGGGAGCGAAATTAAAGTGAGTCAAAAGAATGCTCAGAATAGTTATCTTAATCTTGAATTCGAAGTCAATGAAAACAGGCATCCTGAACTAAAAGGTAGGAAAGTCTGGGCTATACTGAATATATGGAACACAAATCCGACTGCTTCAAATATTGCCAATGCTGAGCTATCGGCAATTTGCCGTTCGTGTGGTGTCCCTGTGATACAGGATTCAGATCAATTGCATGGGCATTTTATGGCCGTACAGGTCGGGGTTCAACCTGCACGAGGCGAACACGAAGCCAGCAACAAAGTTAAAGGCTACGACACTGTAGCCAACAGGTTTAAAGATGGTACTCCTGCTCAACAGGCTGCTCCTATGCAACAAGCTGCTCCAGTTCAACAACAAGCTGCTCCAGTTCAACAACAGGCTGCTCCAGTTCAGCAACAGGCGGCTCCTCAACAAGGCAACCCACCTGCTGCCGGTAATGCTCCTTCTTGGGCTCAGTAGTATAGAATCTTTCATCGTCTCTTTTGGAGGTCGTTGTGGCCCTATCCACAGCGGCCTCTTTTTATTGAAAGCAAACAATGGTCAAGCTGCCTAAATCCGGTGACGAAACAGCCGAATTGATTTACTCACATTATGAGAATGTTAATGATGATTGGCGTAGGCCACACTTAGGGGCTAGTTTGATTGGCCATCATTGCAATCGGTTCCTTTGGTATTCGTTCCGGTGGTGTGCTGAAAAGAAATTCCATGGAAGAATGCTCAGACTGTTTAAACGTGGGGATATAGAAGAAGATTGGGTTGTAGCAGATTTAAAAGCTATCGGTGTTGAATTAGATGCAAATGATCCTGATACAGGTGAGCAGTGGCGTATAAGTTGGTTCGGCGGTCACTTCGGCGGGTCTTGTGATGGCCTTGGAAAAGGATTCGCAGGGGCTCCGAAATCGTTGCATGTATTCGAATGCAAAACCATGAATACAAAGTGGTTTAAAAAGCTGTTGAAAGAACTAGTTGAGAAAGCAAAGCCTGAACACTACGCACAAATGCAAACATATATGCATGGTTTTAGAAAAAAAGGAATCAAGGTATCCAGGGCGTTTTATGTCGCAGTATGTAAAGAGACTGACGAGATATATACAGAGCGTGTGAAATACAATAAAGAATTTGCGGAAGCAATTGTCAATAAAGCAGAACTTGTTATCAGGTCGGATGTACCGTTAACAAAGATAAACGAAAACCCATCATGGTATCAGTGCAACTATTGTGATTACAAATCAATTTGCCACTTTGAACGGGTTGAAGATCTTGAAAGAAACTGTAGAACTTGCATGAGTTCTACGCCTTTGCCAGATGGTAGTTGGACTTGTGAATTCTTAAACACAAATATAACTACAGAGAAGCAGCGTGAAGGCTGCGACAAGCATTTGTTCATTCCTAGTCTGCTGCCTTGGGAAGCAGTGGATGCTGATGAAGTGAACCGCGCTATTTATTACACTGACAGAAACGGAATCAAATTTGTTGATTCCAATTTACAACTCACTACACAAGAAGGAGGACGTGATGATTGAGATTAAGATTTGTGACGTTGCACAAGCTACGGCGAAGGATGATTTCTTCGGTGGCGACAAAATTGTGGTTCGCTACAAACCTGAAGGTACAAAGTCTTTTCAAACACGGTCGGTAGGCGACGATTACAATTCAAACAAGCTTATGCTTGAAAGAATGGTGGCTGAATTGCTTAGAAAGGCTTTCCCAAGTGAAAGCCCGGTGCAAGTAGGATCAGCAGAACCTGTTGAAGCGTATGAACCACCTGCTGCAGTACATGATACACAACCGACAATTGGACTTGCACAAACAGGCCCAGTTTAAAAAAGGATTCAAATGCTTAAACTCCGTGATTATCAAAAATCTTGCCTTAAAGCACACGCCGACTATTTTGCTTTGCGAAAAGGCAATCCGTTGTTTGTTGTCCCGACTGGCGGCGGGAAGAGTTTGATAATCGCGGAGTTTCTTAAAAACACATTGTTAACATGGCCAGATCAACGAATTATTGTACTGACTCACAACAAGGAACTAATTCAGCAGAATTATGATGAGCTGATTTCACAGTGGGAAATTTTGGCTCCGGTAGGAATATATTCGTCTGGCATAGGTCGCAGAGAAACCGACTGCCCGATTACATTTGCAGGTATTCAGTCTGTATGGTCAAGAGTTAATAAGCCAAGCAAAGCAGCTGATGCGCTTGGGAGATTTGATTTAGTGTTGATCGATGAATGTCACCTCGTGCCTAAATCAGGAACAGGTAGGTACGTTAGTTACCTTGCATGGTTGAAGGAAAAGAATCCAAAACTTAAAGTGCTTGGATATACAGCAACACCATTCAGGCTTGACGGTGGAATGCTGCATAAAGGGGAAGGCCGAATATTTACAGATATAGCTTATGATGTGAAGTTAAAAAAATTGATCGACGACAAATATCTAAGCCCGTTGGTTGCGATGATGCCAAAGAAAACGATCAGCACAAAAGGGGTTAAGACATCTGCTGGTGATTTCAATAGCGGTGAAGTGAATGCAATTGCAATGTCTGGCGACAATGTAACACTTGCAGTAAATGAAATACTTGAGACTGCAAAGAAGGAAAACCGCAAACATTGGTTGGTATTTGCTTGCGGTCGTGAACATGCTGAACAAATGCTTGAACAGATAAAAGCTGCAGGTGTGACTGCTGAATTAGTGATGGGACACACACCAAAGAAAGAACGTGAACGCATAATCAAAGAAGCTAAGGAAGGTAAAATTACCTGTGTTGTAAATGTTGGCGTATTAACCACAGGTTTCAACTGGCCTAGATGCGACATGCTTGCTGTATTGCGTCCAACACAATCTGCTGCTTTATACGTTCAGATCATGGGGCGTGGTATGCGTACATTCCCGGGCAAAGAGAATTGTTTGGTGTTAGATTTCGGGGAGAATGTTTTGAGACATGGGCCTATCGACGACATTAGGGTAATGGGTGAAGGTCGTAGAACAAACCGGGATGAAGATCTTGGGAAGGCTTGTCCTGAATGCGACACAATATCGGCTCGCAACGCAAAGGTTTGTCCTACATGCAAACATGAGTTCATACCTGAATCAATGAGCCCTACACACTTGTCAAGGTCTTCGAAATTATCTCCAATGTCTGGAGGGCAAAAGAGAGATAAAAAATACGAAGCTGAATGCAACAGGATTGAATACCACAGGCACGAAAAGCAAGACAAACCACCGTCATTTAAAGTCACCTACTGGTGTGGCATGAGAAGGATGTGTGAATGGGTCTGCATTGAACACACAGGTTTTGCACAAAGGAAAGCGGCCCAATGGTGGGTTAAGCGCGGTAATATGCCAGTGCCGACAACAGTTGAAGAAGCATTAAAACGATCAAAAGAACTTAGACAACCCAAATTGATAGTCGTACAGGAGGATGGAAAGTATGAAAGAATCGTCGATGTCTCATTCACAGGACAGCCAATACTTATCAAGAAAAAGCCTGGAGCAAATGACCAAGACACAGCTCCGCAATTTGGTTTGCAAACAGGCAAGTATAGAAAAGGGTCTACGAGAAGTGATTGGGAAGACTAAGGAAGTTGTTGAATTCCTTGATCATGAAAAGAGAACTCATCAATTGATAATATCTGGCCTGCTTTCAACTCTTGGCGGCTCAGCTGTATTAAACAAACATTCAATGGAAGGGCTTGAAGGATCAAGGGTCGATTCAAACAAAAATGATGATGGGGATTTGGAAATTAACCTTGTATGGGGAGATCAGGAAGAAAATGATGGATAGGTACAAAGGATTCCTCACAGATAAAGACAACCCGGATAGAGACCCTGTGATGACAGCAACACAGCAGCTAATGGTGCTTAAAGGGGCTGAAGCAGCTTTCTTCAGTCATTGTCCACCCAAGGTAGCCAAGGCCCTTACAGAGGCCCTGAGGGCTGCTATGTGGGACATTCCAGAGTCAAGGTCGTGCGAGTGTTGCGACTTTTTTGAGAAAGGGCACTGCTCCCAATGGACAAGAGATGTCCCAAGTAATGCAATAGCAACAGGTTGCGACAGTTTTCAGGACTTTGGAGTACCTTTTTAGTTGCACAACTGCAACTAGTATGGTATAATCTAGTGTCTTTAAGAAAGGACATTCGAAATGAAAAAGGTTGCAATTGTCGCTGTTGTCGTTGGAGTTTTATTTATGGTTTCGCTGGCAGTGGCTCAGGTTAAAGCAGTTGTCAAAATTGTTGATAATGCAAACCAAAGAGGGATAGTAAACACAAAGTAATGAGTATCGACCAACTAAAGGGCAGAGCCCAGATCGACCATTTAAAAGTGCTTGCTGCTATTGTCAGAAAATACGGTGATTCTGGATTGGTTGTGATAACTCCAGACGATTTAAGGCCAAAGAAAAAAGGCGGGCTTAGAAGAGAAATCGATCAGGAAACTGGTAATATTTCTTATTGGTTCGAAGAAAATGATTGAGCGCACAGCTCTTTCTGTTTGGGTGCTGGTTAGGTTTGGTCGCCTAACCAGCTTTTTTTATGTCTATATAGTTGCATGAATGCAACTAGTGTTGTATAATCTAATATACAAACAACAAAACCCAAGCAGGAAGACCAGACCATGAACAATGTAAAAAATGAACTTCAAACCAAAATCGGAAAACTAATGAGAAGCATGTTGGACATGAATTCTGGATATCATATTTCAGAAGCAGGTGAAGAAATAATGGTTCTTGGTAATGTCCTTGATAAAGTTGAATGCGGTTGTGTTGGACATGTTGTATATGAATACATAATGAGTCTTGATGCTACCCTTCACAGTGTTTTCCCTGAACTAACAATGGACTGGGCAATAAGTGAATATGAAAATTTTAAAAAGATTGGCTAAACTAGTTGCATAGTTGCAACTAGTGTTGTATAATCTTGGTGTAATGATTTTTTAAACCCAAACCGAAAGAAGGCTGACCATGAAAGTTCAAACAATAAATGCACACGAACTTGAGATCCTTGAAACACCTGAAGGCACTAGAACACACACTCCAGTACC
>PJEL010001206.1_pt1 | contig 27229 bp, 24 predicted proteins | sample 1853271 | NCBI WGS metagenome assembly PJEL01 (sample SAMN08108733, study PRJNA415343) | Invertebrate metagenome, whole genome shotgun sequencing project. | host: Globobulimina | place: Sweden: Gullmar Fjord | collected 2015-08
ATTACTGATAAATCATCTACTCATGTTAAGGCTGAGATGCCAATCCAGGCTGGCATCCTGAACCCCTTTGGGACGGTACATGCGGGTGCTATCATTTGGTTTGCGGATGTAACAGCAACGGTTTTGGTGCTTGAAGGCGTTGATCCGGCAGAGGGGATGAAGGGATTTCCGCTGGCTATCAACCTGAATGCCAACTTAACCGGAAACAGTAGAGAAGGTGTTTTTTATGCTCAGGCCAAATACGTGAAACGTGGGAAATCAGTCATTATCGTCAGAACGTCAATAACCGATAGTAGCGATCGCTTGATTTCAGAAGTGACAACCAGTCATGTTCCTTCCAGATAAATTGATAATTTGAAAACCCGGCAAATGATTCAAAGATCATATCCGTGAGGCTCCAGTGGGTGTTTTTTATAACCCGACGTTGAGCTTTGACTCCAACTCATCAATTTTCTTCTGCTGAGCCTTCATTGCGCCAATTGTATAAGCCAGAAGTTTATATACATTCTCCTTTATAAAGATCCAATTATCTTTGATAGTTCAGGAATCTGAAAAATCAAAATAAATGTTCATAAGTATCATGAAGAATTTCTACAATAGCTTTTTTGAATTTACTAGAGATGATTAAGCTGGATCCCAAATTCAAACTGGAAAATATAATTCTGGAGGAAAAAATGGGAAATGATGATTTTTGCTCTTTCCATGATCAAGTTTCAATATTGAATTTGATTGTGAATTTGGTTCCGTTTTCGCTTTCCATGTCTACCGATCCATCTAGTTGGTCTTCTACCAGGGTACGGACGAGTTTAAGTCCCAGAGTATCGCTATTTTTCCAATCTAAATCTTTTGATAAACCAATACCGTCATCCGCTACGACTAACTCAAGTTCGCTATCACGTTTCTTCATATTTACAGATATATCGCCGGTTCTATCTTCAGGAAAAGCGTATTTAAGTGAATTAGAAATGAGCTCATTGATAACCAAACCAAGTGGATACGCTTGGTTTAAGCTAACAGGCGCTTCCTCAACTTTACTATTCAATTTAACCTTTTCATGATCCACTGAATATGTTTGAAAGATGGAAGTTATTATTTTTTCCATGTAGAACTTCAGATCAATCTCAGATAACTTTTCTGATCCATGCAGCGTTTCATGAACAGCTGCCATCGCATAGACTCTACCTTGACTTTCTTTAAGAACTTCTTTGATCTGATTATCTTCAATACTGTTTGCTTGAAGTCTAAGCAAACTATTGATGACTTGCATGTTGTTTTTGACTCGGTGGTGGATTTCGTGAAGAAGGGTTTCTTTTTCTTTAAGATTGGCTTTGATCTGATCTTCTGCTTGTTTGCGATCGGTGATATCATGAGCAATCCATATAATTGCATTTTTACCATTAATTTTCTCATCCATAGGAGACGTTCTCGCTTGGAACCATTTTTCTCCCGCTTGTACACCAAGTTTGTACTCAAAAATTTGAGGTTTGTTTGTTTCAATTGTCTCGCGAATAACATTCTGAAAGTTGCCAGCAATTTCCTCCGGCATAACATCATGGATTTTGTTTCCTTCTAGCATTCCCGGCGCAGCAATCAATAAATCTTTATGCTTAGCAAAAATTCTAACATAAGTCCCGTCTTCATCGTAGATAAATGAAATATCGGGTAGAGCGTCAGTAAAAGCAGATAATGACGACTTGCTTTCTATTAGCTTTTCTTCTACTTTTTTGCGTTCGGAGATTTCATTTTCAAGCTCAGTATTTCTGATATTTATCTGACGTGTTTTCCTTCGTATTTGATGCCTTAGGAGAACTATCCATGCAAAAACAATTAAGAATAAACCGGTTGCACTGTATATTAATCTCCATACCCAATCTGGCACAACTTCTGTTCCCGGTATCCGAAACCATTTATCGAGAATTTGATAATATCTCGACTGATTGTCGGCCTTCCATGACTCCAGGTGTTGATCGATCGCTTTTATCAAATGACGATTTGTACCCTTGGCTGTTGCGTATTTAAGTTGCGATGGATTGAATACAATTTGGGTTTGTTTAATAGGATGGGATAATTCATAGGCATATCCGTGAATATTGGCAAAAACTCCGGCTGTCGCAATCCCGGTGGATATAGCGTCAGCAACTTCTGCGAAAGAATCGAAGACATGGTATTTACAATGTACACCGAATTGATTGGCCAGTTTCTTAAAATTGGAGGCGTGGGCACCATCCTTTAAAAGTGCTATGGTTTTTCCTTCAAAATCAAAAATGCCTTGGAATTTTGTTTCTTTATGAACATACAGTTGCCCCCAAATATTAATCACATAGTTGTTTGGGAAGTCGAGAAATTCTTCTCTTTCTTTAAGATGAATGATACTGGCAATCAGATCGATCTCGCTGTTAGATCCCCAGTTTAAGCATTCGGACCAGGATCCTTCAATATACTCGAGTTGCCAGGATCTCTTTTCGGCAATTTCTTTGATTAAATCTACAAATATTCCTTGAGGGGAACCGGCTTCATCAGTAAATATCAGCGGATGAAACTGGTATACACAAACACGGACATCTTCGTTTGCATGTACTTGGGTTTGAATTACGCAGGAAATGATTATCATGGAACCTATAAATAAGAGCAATCTTCTTAGCCTGTTTTTTACATTTTTTATTGCCATTATTATTCCCATATATGGAATATTTAGATCACTGAGGACTTAGTTTATTTTCGGCCTTTGATCACTGTACATGTATCCTATCCAAATCTTGACTTGTTGAATTTTATTATCCAATGGGAGTTTATCAGTTAGATATAAAAATATAAATAATTTTTTTTAAAAAAATTGAGGACCAAACTTCAGTTTTTTTATTGCTCAACCCTGACAAACCGTGATTAAAAACCGGATTATTTAAGTTGACTCAGTATTTTACCCATCAAGGCGCCAATACCGAGTGTCGGATTTTCAGCAGACTGAAGTTTTGACATATTGACTAAAAATTCCCTGGCAGGAGGGGAAATTGGTTGTTTTTTTAAATAAGCCACACTGACATCAAGATACATTTTTTCACCGACAATTTGGACAGTGGCCAACTTGTTCTCTTTCAGTTCTTGGTTGACAACGGGTTTCACCAAAAAGGATATCCCTTCACCGCGTTGTACCAATTGTTTAATAAACTCTGAATTACTTGTTTCAACCAGAATATCAGGTACATATCCATGTTTTTTAAAAGTGGTGTTAACTATTTTCCGGGTTCCTGAACCGGTTTCTTTCATGATAATAGGCTCTTGTACTAATTCCTTGAAATGAATTGAATCTCTTTTTGTCCATGGGTGCTCTGGGGGCAGAATTAGTACCATCTCCTCCTGGCTAAACGGAATAAAAGTGATATCAGGATGTTCCCTTACCTCAGCAATCACCGCTAACTCATTTTTAAATTCTAAAAGGCTGTTGATCATATCATCGGAGCTGCCTTCATCAAGGTGAATCCTTATTTTCGGGAAGATCTTATGAAAATTGACGATTAAAAAAGGCATAAAATAGCGAGCGTACGCTTTGGTCGTTCCCAATCTTAGAATACCCAGGTTAAGTGTTTTCATATCTGAGATGGCATTTTCGATTTCAATTTCATAACTAAACACTTTTTTTACATACTCCAGTAGCGTTTTCCCCTGGTCAGTCAGAAATATATTCCGCCCCTTCTTTTTAAAGAGCTTCAAATCAGTGTTTTCTTCCAGCGCTTTAATTTGGGCCGTAATCGCCGGCTGTGAGATAAAAAGTTCCTGGGCCGCTGATGTGAAACTTTCATTTTTAGCGGCATGGTAAAAAACCCGTAGCTGGTTGAAATTTAGCATAAATTATCCCTCTAAAATCATAAAGCCCTGGCAAACAAGATGATGCTTTTTTGATCGCCCTTCTTAAGCAAATAAGGTGCTGAATTAGAGATTAAGTTGCGGATTTTTGATCAAACTGACAGGACACAATTGCCACTGTTTCTGATTTTCTGCCATTTACTTATCATTCGTCTAAAAAGTCTTCGAAAGACTTTCAGTATAGTTTGAAGTCAAATCAAGGTTACTTTTGAGTCAGTATGAACGGTGAGGTTTTTTATAGCAAATAGATATTTCACATTTACTAATGGAAACAAGTCAATTTATAAGAAAATGTTATGGATGCTATAAAAGTTATTAGTTTGACATTTTATATGAAACCGATATGTATAAGCCACCTTCAAATCGATTGTTTAATGTTGGATTTAGAGCTCATGAGTCAGGAAAACAAAGGATTTGAATCAGATCAGGTGTTTGTGAATCTGTTATTTGATATCGTATCCCGAATTCGGGACATGTCAGTTCAACATTCTCAAATAATCCCCAATAATGGAGATTTACCATGGCTGAAAAAAAATTCTTAAATCCACATGAGATTGAAACAATTCCGGGAACCGAAGGATGGGAAAGAATGTATCCCTACCATTATCGATTTACAACGGAAGACAAAGAGAGGGAAGAGTACGAAAACAGTATGTTCTGGTTTAACGACGCACTGCACTATCCGGAGCCGATGTACCCTTTTGATATGATCTGGGATGAAGCCTGGTTTCTGGCCCTTTCTCAAAACAATTCCCGGGTATTTATGGTGCCTCCAGCACTTGGTGTCGATCACCGGATTGTCAATGGAAACGTCTATATTACCCCGGTTCCGGTGGCAAACCCTGACGACATTGGTCCCAGGGTACCGCTCTTTATGGAAAGAGCCGGTTATTATTATGAAAACTGGAACAAGCTTCATGATAATTGGGAAACGAAAATGAAGGATATTATCACCCAATTGCGAGAGTTAGAGATTAAACAACCGCCCGATATGGAGGAACTTTCCGTCGTGACGTCAGGAGTAGGCACATCCAGTGGTTATAATTTATTGCATAATTACGATAAACTCATCGATCTCGGGATCCTTTGCTGGCAATACCATTTTGAGTTTTTAAACCTGGGTTATGCAGCTTATGTGACGTTTGTCGATTTCTGTACCAAGGCATTTCCGGATATCCCGCTGCAAAAAATCACCCAGATGGTCGGTGGCGTCGATGTCATTATGTACAAACCGGACGAAGAACTGAAAAAGCTGGCAAAATTGGCCCTTGAGTTAAAGATTACGGACAAATTGGCAGGTAAGGTTGATGTTAAAGATGTCGTCTCCAGTTTAAGCGGATCAGACAGCGGTAAAAAGTGGCTGGAAGCTTGGGAAAAGGCCAAAGAGCCCTGGTTTAATGTTTCTACTGGAACCGGTTGGTACCATCATGATCTGAGCTGGAATGACGATCTGAATGTCCCGTTGAATTTCATCAGAATCTACATTAGCAGCCTGCAGCAAGGCAAGACCATCGACCGACCCCTGGCAAAAATTCAGGCGGAAAGAGAGCAGATTACCAATGAATATCGAAGTCTGCTGAAAACCGATGAGGACAAACAGACCTTTGACCAGCTCCAGGGGACGTCAAAATTGGTTTTCCCTTACGTTGAAAACCATCTCTTTTATGTCGAGCATTGGTTTCATTCACTGTTCTGGAACAAGATGAGGGACGTATCAAGAATTATGGTAAATCACGGGATCTTCAACGATGTAGAGGACATCTGGTTCATGAACCGCAGTGAAATCAAGGAAGGTCTTTGGGATCTGGTTACATCCTGGGCAACAGGTACAAAGCCATACGGACCCATTAAATGGAAAAAAGAAATTGAATGGAGAAAGGGTGTCTACCAGAAATTCAAAGAGTGGACACCGCCACCTGCCATTGGTACACCGCCTGAAAGTATCGGAGAACCATTTACCATCGTCCTCTGGGGTGTCACCAACGAAAGTATGGCTGCCTGGGCTAAACTGAAAGAGATTGGTGATCCCGACAAGGTTGAAACGATGACCGGTTTTGCCGCGTCACCCGGTGTCGTTGAAGGTGTGGCCCGTGTATGCAGATCCGTTAAGGAAATCGATCAACTGCAGGAAGGGGAAATTCTGGTTGCGCCAACCACATCACCCTCCTGGGCGCCTGTCTTCCAGAAAATTCAAGCTTGTGTCACGGATGTGGGTGGTATCATGAGTCACGCAGCTATTGTTTGTCGTGAATATGGGGTACCGGCCATTGTTGGAACAGGTCAGGCAACCACCATCATTAAATCCGGCATGACGATTAAGGTGGATGGCAATACCGGAGAAATTACTATTAAGAGGTAATTCATGAAAGAGCGTTCCAATTATGTGCTCTGGTTTCATGAATGCGGATTGGATTTAGTAGCCGATGTCGGGGGGAAAAATGCGAGTCTGGGCAAATTGCTGTCAGATGACATCCCGGTCCCCCCGGGGTTTGCTATCACCACCGCAACCTATCAACGGTTTTTGAACCACAGTCACATTCAGGACGAGATTTTCAGTCTGCTGCAAGGAATAAAAGCGGAAGATACCAATACTGGGGAAACCGCCAGTGAGCGAATTAGGGAACTCATTGAAAGCGCGGATATTGATGCGGATATTGAAGATTATATTTGCGAATTCTACCGTCAGCTTTCTAAGCAGTGTCGCGTACCTGCCGTTCCAGTTGCCGTGAGGTCGAGTGCAACAGCCGAAGATCTGCCGGGAGCGAGTTTTGCCGGGCAACAGGATACATTCTTGTGGATCAGGGGAGCTGACGATCTGTTGAAACACGTCAAAAAATGCTGGTCCAGCCTTTTCACCCCCCGGGCCATTGCTTATCGAGTTAAAATGGGTTTCCCGCACGAATCCGTATTAATCTCAGTTGGTGTCCAAAAAATGGTCAATTCATGGACGGCCGGGGTGATGTTCACACTTAACCCTGCCAACGGCGATACTTCAACCATAGCAATTGACGCAAATTGGGGATTTGGAGAAAGCGTTGTCAGCGGTGAATGTACCCCGGACAATTTTGTCGTGAATAAAGTGACCATGGAAATTATCAAGCGAAATATATCTTCAAAAGATTGCTATTACATGACAAACCAGGAATCCCAGGTTGTAGAAAAACTTGAAATTCCGGAGGAGAGAAAAAAAACCCAGTGCGTCATCGATGAAGAAGTTATTGAATTGGCCAGAATCGGAAAATTGATCGAAAAGCACTATGATAAACCCATGGATATTGAATGGGCCATTGACAAAGACCTGCCTGGTACAGGACGGGTGATGATTGTTCAAAGCCGGCCAGAAACTGTCTGGAGCGGAAAAAAAATAGAACCCATTTTTAAAGCCAAAGCATCTGCTTTGGAGCATATTGTTGCTGGATTGGTGGCCGGTAAAAAACTTAATTAGCGGAAGAAAGTTTTGGGCCCTAAACGCGCCACCTTTCCGCTGGTTTTTGCAGCTCAGAAGCGGTGAATTGAGTGAATTTTAATTTCATTGAAAGGAGATTATTCATGAAAGATATGAGAGATTTTATTGAAAAAGGCGAAGCACTTGGCGTTGTGAAACGGATTAAAGCAGAAGTCGATCCGCATCTGGAGCTTTCCCATATTGCCAAACTTAATGAAGAAGAGAGCGGTCCAGCCCTTCTGTTTGAGAATGTCAAAGGATATGACACCCCGGTAATCACCAGTGTTTGTACCACGGTGGAACGGTTGGCCCTTATTATGGGACAACCTAAGGAATCAAGCCTTTTTGATTTGTATGACGCCTGGGCAAAACTGGGTGAGAATCTTCTCCCACCAAAATGGGTTGAGACAGCCCCTTGCAAAGAAAACATCCTGATGGGAGATGACGTCGATTTAAATAAGTTTCCCGTGCCGCATTTTTATCCGCTGGACGGTGGACGATATTATGGAACCGCCCATTTCATAATCAGCAAAGATCCTGATACCGGCTGGGTTAATCTCGGTACCTATCGTAGCCAACTCTTTAGTAAAGACAAAATGGGGACCCAGTTTATTAAGGGAAAACATGCGGATCTCATGTTAAAAAAATATCAAGCTATGGGTAAAAAGATGCCGGTTGCCTCGATTGTGGGCTGCGACCCGCTTCTGTTTATACTCGGTGCATCCAGGTCGCCCGCTACAGTCTCCGAATATGACGTGGCTGGTGCTATCCGCGGTGAACCCGTTGAAGTGGTTAAAGGTGAAACGGTCGATTTACCAATACCGGCATCTGCAGAAATTGTGGTGGAAGGTGAAGTTGACCCGGAAGCATTCATGGACGAAGGACCTTTTGGAGAGTATACCGGCTACTACTCTGGTGTCGGCACTGATCCCAGGAACTTCATTGATGTGAAATGCATTACCCATCGCAACAACCCGGTTTTTTGGGGGACCACCGTAGGCCGTGCCGTGACGGATACTCACATGACAATGGCGCTATCATATGGCGCTACCCTGTGGCAACAATTGTTGGCCATGAAAATACCGGGATTAAAATCTGTTTACTGCCCACCTGAAGGCTCAGGTCGATTTCTGGCCGTCATTTCCGTGAAACAGATGTACCCCGGTCATGTAGACCAGGTATTGACGGCAGCCATTTCGACAGAAATGGGCGCGTACGGCTTAAAAACAGTGATTGTGGTTGATGATGACATCGATGCCTGGGATATTCCAAGGGTCCTGTATGCGCTTTCTTTCAGATTTCAACCAAACAGAAGCCAGGTCATTAAGCGCGGTCGATCCACACCACTTGACGTGTCATTGCCGATCAATGCCAGGGAAATAACCGGAAGACTGCTGATGGACGCCACCATTCCCTATGAATGGAAAGATAAACCCATCCCCATCGAGCTGGATCCAAAAGTGGTTGAACGTGTTAAGTCCCGTTGGTCGGAACTTGGATTATAACAAAGAATCGGTGATGTCAAAGGCATCTACTTTGGCACCAAAACCCGTCATCCCGTGTATTTTAAACTGATAAAATACGAAGGTATAAATTGTGGGATTGCGAACAGGCAACGCCGCAATCCCGCAACTTGATGATGGAACTTCAAAAGTTTGATTGGAATAAAACCAACTATGCAAAAAACCGTATTGATTATTGCCAACCTGGATACGCGCGGTACTGAATTTAAAATGGTCAAGGAACTCATTGAATCAAGGGGACACGGTGCTATTCTGCTTGATTTCAGCATGGAACAGGAACCGTTTTTTAAAGGCGACATCACTTGCGAAGAAGTGGCTAGAGCCGGAGGTATTCAGGATATCGCCGAAGTTCGAAGGCTATATAAAACTTCACGCGATAAAGCGACTGAAAACCAGGTTTCCGGAGCTATTAAAATTGTAAAAGGACTACTGGCAGAAGACAAATTCCATGGAGTACTAGGTGTCGGCGGTGGAACATCATCCTTGGTGTCCACCAGCATTATGCAGACCCTTCCTTTTGGTATGCCAAAAGTCATGGCTTCCCCCATGGCCGGTCATCCGAAGTATGTCGAAAAATATGTGGGGACCAGAGATATCACCATGCTGAACACCGTTGTTGATATTGTGGAATTGAATCCAATTTTAAAAACCCAGTTGATCAATGCTGTGGGCGCAATCTGCGGAATGGTGGAAATGTCTCCGGGTTGGAAAACCAAATTTGACAAACCAGTTGTGGCTATCACTTCGTTCGGTTTTGCAGAAAGAGCGGTTGAGCCGTCTATTCATTTCCTGCGGGAAAAAGGTTATATCCCTGTTCCTTGCCATGCACAAGGCCGTGGAGACCGTGCCATGGACGAACTGATCGAACAGGGCTTGTTTCAAGGGGTAATTGATATCGTCTCTCGAGGTGTTGGGGAAGAACTGCTGAACGGAAACTGCGCTGCCGGCGAGAATAGGATATTGTCAGCCAGTAAGTCTGGCATACCCCAAGTGGTTGCACCTTCAGGATTGGATATGTTGAGTGTGGGAGGTCGCCCCGAACTCTTGGAAAAATACAAAGACCGACCCCAAGCCGTCATCGACAAACTACGCATCGAAGTCAGAACCAGCGCCGTTGAAGTCAGAGAAATGGCCGCCATCATAGCGGAACGTTTGAATCTATCTACTGCACCCTGTGCCGTCCTTATTCCGCTTAAGGGTTGGAGTTCTCTGGATAACGAGGGCTTGGCTTTATATGATCCCGAGGCAGACCAGGCTTTCACACAAGAGATCAAAAAACGGCTGAACAGTCATATCCCGGTAAAAGAGGTGGATCTTCACCTGAACACGCGGGAATTTGGGGAGCAGGCTGTTAATTTGTTTCATGAAATCTACCAATCACGTTAGATCCAATTGCAAAAACATCATATCGAACCAAAATCCAGGAGAAATCAAGCATGATCCTTAAAAACTGGATGGAAAAGGACCCACTTACAGTTACTGGAGATATGTTGGCCAGTGAAGCCAAGGTTCTTTTTAATCAACACAAGATGCCTTTTATTCCGGTAGTGGAAAATGGCCGTTTGCGAGGTATTCTATCCGTAAAAGACCTGAGAGAGGCCGGTTTCAGCGTTACGGGATCTCAAAGTATTCATGAGATGAATTACTTTAATAACAAGCTTAAAGTAAAAGATCTGATGGTTAGAAAGCCGATTACGCTCTCTGCTGACGATACGGTTGAAACTGCTCTGGTTAAAGGAAAAACCTTCAGAAGAGGATTTTTCCCAATTATAGAAGGTGAAAAATTGGTTGGTGCTGTTTCAGATCGAGAAATCTCAAGATCGTTGTACGAAATCCTTGGTGTAGACGAAAAACTCTCGGGTATCGCTCTAAAAATCGATGAGCCGTATGGTGTAAACATCAAAAACATTGTTGAGGTTATCTTTGCTGAAGAGATAGAACTCCAGGGATTTTTTACACTAAAAGACCCTGAGACAGGTAAAAGAAGATTATTGCTTCGCTTTGAAACCAAGTTTTTTGAAAGAATCAAAACCGTCCTAAAACAAAGAGGAAACTCGATTATTGAAATGGTCGAACGGAAAATGTAATAGATTATACAAAAGAAACTCTCTCGGCAGCGCTTGATGCAATAAATTTATTTGTCATTTTGAAGAGAGTTTTTAAATATTAATTCCGGATTAAGAGGGAGAATCCTGTGGCAAAAAGAATTGTGGTTGGTATATCAGGAGCAAGCGGTGTAATTTATGGGGTTAGATTACTGAGTCTGCTAAGGGAAACAGATTACGAGACTCACTTGATCATATCCGAGGCTGGAAAATTAAATATGCAGATCGAAACGGATACGACCGCAGACGAAGTCGCCAAAATGGCTGATTTTGTGTACGACCATCATAACGTGGCAGCAGCGTTGGCCAGTGGCTCTTTTATGACTGAAGGTATGGTGGTAATACCCTGTACGATCAAATCACTGTCGGGGATAGCAAACTCATATACGGAAAACCTGCTGGTCAGGGCTGCCGACGTCACCCTCAAGGAAAAACGTAAACTGGTGCTGGTGGTCAGAGAAACCCCTCTCCATAAAGGTCATTTAAGGCTGTTATCCTTAGCTGCGGATATGGGTGCACATATTTTTCCACCTGTCCCCTCATTTTACCATATGCCTAAAACCATTGATGATATTATTAATCAAACCGTTGGTAAAATATTCGATTTTTTTGGCATTGAGCACGACCTTTTTGCTCGATGGGGAAACACTTCCCAAATGCCTGAGAAAAATAATCCAAACAATCTAGGTAATTGAGATTAAGCGGGCAGACAGATGAAAACGGATCAAAAGAGATTCTGGAATCCGGTATTAGAAACATTAAGTCGGGATCGAATTGAAAAACTACAGCTAAAAAAATTCAAACGAATACTGGAATGGGGATATAATAATTCAAAATTCCACCGAAAACTTTACAGCGATGTTGGCTTGGAGCCTGGCGATATAAAATCGCTTGCCGATATTAACCTTGTGCCGAAAGTTGAAAAAAGCATGATGCGCCAAATCCAGAATAAAGATCCCTATCCCTACGGCGATATGCTCTGTGTCCCAACGCAAGAAGTTACCGCATTTCGACAAACCAGCGGTACTACCGGTCAACCAATTTACCAACCCGATACCTGGCAGGATTGGGAATGGTGGTCCGAATCCTGGTCATTCATTCTGTACGCCCAGGGATATCGAAAAACGGATCGTGTTTTTATCCCGTTCGGATACAACTTTTTCGTTGCTTTCTGGGCCGGACACTACGGGGCGGAGAAAATCGGCTGTGAGGTTATTCCAGGCGGTACACTTGATACAAAGACCAGGCTTTTGAAAATGCAGGAGTTGAGAGCCACCGCCACTATGGCAACACCCACCTATGTTCTTGGTATGGCGGATACAGCCAGGAACAAAATGGGTCTGGACCCGGCTAAGGATTTGCACATTCAAAAGATTACCTGCGCGGGAGAACCAGGCGCCAGTATTCCCACTACCAAAAAACGGATGGAAGAAGCGTGGGGCTGTAAGGTTTTTGATCATATCGGTGCGACGGAAATCGGCGCCTGGAGTTATGAGTGTCTGGACCAACCCGGTGGCTTGCATGTCAATGAGGCCCTTTTTATGGTCCAAATTGAGGACATTGAAACCGGCAAAATTATTGATGAACCGGGGATTCCGGGAAAAATGATTATCACAGCCTTCGATCGTTTGGCCCAACCTTGTATCCGCTTTGATTCAAAAGATATTATTAAATGGCATGACCAAACGTGCTCCTGCGGACGAACATTCCGAATGATTGACGGGGGAATCATTGGCCGAGCAGATGAAATTACCAAAGTAAAAGGGGTACTACTGGCACCAACAGCTATAGAAGAGGTTGTCAGAGGACTTGAGGAGTTAGGAGATGAGTTTGAAATCGTCGTCTCGAAGAACGGCGACATAGATGAGATTTCCCTTGCCGTTGAATTGCAGCTTGGTACAGAGGGTGAGGCCCAGGAAAAAAACACATTGGCTAAACTGAACGAAAGACTAAGATTAAAAACCAATCTCAGATATAACATCAAGTTTCATCCCTATGGGCAACTTCCCCGTCATGCAGTTAAAGCAAAACGTTTTAAAGATCTTCGGAAAGCACATTGAAGGATTTTGTTATGGAAGAAGTAGATCTTGTTAGTATAAATAAACTGATACATGATATCGAATCTGCAACCACCCACCTTCTCGAAAGTTCTCAGGGAATCCCTGCAATAGAGCAAAACACGGCCCGGATCATGGCAAGTGTCCAGATGCTGAAAATTAATTTTTGTGATATTAATGAGGACCTGGATTAAAGAACTAGAAAAAACAAACACTCTAAAATTGAGGCTGTCCCACAAACAGACACGTAATTTCAGATATGTTAACAAGTTATTATGCTTACTAAGATTTTAACACTTAGGTGGTTTTATGGATGAATATGTAATTCTGGTTGATCGAAACGACAACGAAACCGGGTTAATGGAAAAGATAAAAGCTCACCGTGAAGGTCAATTGCATCGAGCGTTCTCAATTTTTATTTATAATAACCAGGCTCAGCAACTGGTTCAAAAAAGAGCCCCCGGCAAGTACCACTCCGGCGGGTTATGGAGTAATACCTGCTGCAGTCATCCTCGGCCTGGGGAACCTTTAGATCATGCAGTTCATCGACGACTGATGGAAGAGATGGGATTTGACTGTGAAACCGAAGAGGTATTCAGCTCAATATACACAGCAAAACTGGACAACAAGATGATTGAAAATGAATTCGATCACATATTTATCGGGCAGTTTAATGGGACTCCAAAACCGAATATACTCGAGGTTGAGGACTGGAAATGGATGGATATCCATGAATTGAACAAAGGCTGTCAGCTCCAGGCTGATAACTTCACCTATTGGTTTTGCTTATTGCTGAATGATGTGGCGTCTTATATTCCAACCCTTAAAAGAAAATCCGCTATTTAAAAATCTTAAAATTGACGAATACCTGAACGAAATGCCCGATACTGTTGTCACCATTTTAAATCAGCCTTATATTTATTTGTTTAACGATTCTACCATTTGATCCATCGTATCAGCGACAAGTTTGGCAAAAGATTCGTCGTTGATGTGGTAATCTTTTTTTATAAGCTCAATAGCAGGATCTAAACTTTGTTGAAACGTATGGATGAAAAGATTGTTAATCTCGGGATCATAAAGCGGGCCATCGACATGATCAGCCACTGACCACCCGCGCATTGGAATAATCACCTTCACTGCTTCCCTGGCTGGGTTCAGTTTCCCTGCTAATTGTTGGGCGATTGTTTGCGTTTCTGTTGCATTAAGTCGAATGGCTGAACGGAAATCATAAAAGAATATTTTGCGCTTTTTAAATTGTTCAGGAATGTGGTGACGATCAAATTCCAGCACTGCACAGTCCAACCCGCCGGGGACTACAAGTCGGGGAGTCGTTTTTCCTTTAACAGGCGCAAATCGTTCGGGGCCAATTCCGCCACAATATCCGTCCATTAGATGATCCGCCAGTTCATGTGTGGCCAAATCCAATATGCCGTCAAAAAAACCGTCTTCTGCCAGTTCTTCCATGGCGGTTCCTCCTGTTCCATTGGCATGGAAAGTCACAACTTCATACCCTTTGTCCTCCAGAAAGTCTTTAATGTATTCCGCAGCCTGAGTAATGAACCCGAAAAAGGATAAGGCGATGCGCGGCTGATCCCTCCCGGGAGACCAATCACTCTGAACCATGGCACACACGGCTGCCGCTGCTTTATCCAACATGCCGCCCAAAATACTATTAATTCCTAAAATATCAGTTACGCTATGCATCATGGTGATGTCTTTTGTACCAATAATATTTGTCATGTCCCTGGAGGCTACTGTGGATAGCATGATTTTGGGAACGCCAAGCGGTAACACGCGCATAATACCTGTGCAGAGATGAGTCCCGGAACCGCCCCCAGCTGATATAATTCCACAGATTCTACCCGTGTCATAGAGTGTCTTCACAACTTCCCGGGCTTCCTGCAACATGGCCTGCATCATTTCATCTCGATCCCTGCTTTCTGCAGAAAACCCTTTATTCTTCAAGGTGGTAAAAAGATCAAGATCCACCGCACAAGACGCGGGCTTTTTGGTGCCCACATTAATCGTAAGCGCGTGCAGACCTCGTTGTTCTATATGTTCTTTAAGAAAAAGGTGTTCTTCTCCCTTGGTATCATAGGTTCCAAGAACTCCAATCGAAGAATTCGCGTTCATTTGTTGCTCTCTCTGTTTTAAGAATGGGTTCGCTACAACCTTTCTCTCTGAAATCTCAAGTACAATTTTTATTTCCGTAATTTACTCGAAATTAGAAACAAATACAAGGTGGCTCTGTTTTATGTCGTTACTTCATATCAAGCTCAATGATCTCTTCTCCAAACCGTACTCAACTAGTTTGGTTATGATGCCAATTTCCCGGCAATCTCCTGTAACGCCTAATTCATCTGAGACCAGCCTGTCGAAAAACCAGCTAAGTTTGCAAGTCTGCTGAAGCCGGAAGAAAGTCCGATAAGAAGAAAAACAAAGTTTTTGGCAGGGGGAGCGTCCTTGCCTGTAAGCCACGCAACTGTATACCAGATCAGAAATATATTTTAGTATAATTCGGAAAAACAGAGCTTGACTCTAAAAAGCTAATTTCTTATCATCGTATCACAGCCCCCAATCCATGGATAGTATCGAGAGTCAAAGTGTCGAACTTGTTTTAAATTTTTAAATTTCAAGCGCAAGCTGGGTTCACTGTTGAAAGATCCTCAAACTTATGATCAGAGAAAAGGCTTATGAAGACTCAAGTTACTCCTCAACTTCCTGACCTATTACTCAGTGAATTGAAAGGCGGGTGTCCCGCATTGCTGCTATCGATAGGTGAAGATGGTTACCCGACAGTAGCCTTCACCTGGATGGTGGCGTTCAATGCGACAAATATTCGTTTTGGCGCAGACCATGATAGCGATACATTGAGCAATCTCTATCGAGACGGGCAGGCCTCTCTTGAAGTCATTACTTCTACAAATCTTGTTTTTTTAATTAAGGGAAAAACCAGAGAGATTAAGTCTCAAATTGAAGCAACTGCTTTCAAAATGGTCATGATGGCAATGGAAGTAACAGAAGCCAAGGATCAATCCACACCAGGTGTGGATGTGCATCCTTTTTCATATGAATGGATGCCGGAACAACGGCAAGCAATGTTGGCAATGGAAAAAGCTGTTTATACTGAGATGCACGAATGGAAAAGTTAACGTTTTCAGGAGAAGTAGTAACCGGTGTAGGAGAAGCGGTTGCTTTCACAGAAATATCATGGGCTAAAAATCAATTTATTACCAAACTGGGAATTGATCCCTACCCGGGAACATTGAACCTGATTTTGCATCTTCCTGAGGATTTGGAAAAATGGGCCCATTTGAAAGGACAATCTGAATATGTAGTGGAAGCTCCTGACCCAGCCTGGTGCAATGCCCTTTGCTATCCTGTTCGTATCGCAGACCAATTCCCAGGGGCTATTGTATTTCCGGAAATACCGGATTATCCGGACAACAAGGTGGAAATCATCTGTGCCTTACCCCTTCGAGAGACGCTCTCATTAAAAGACGGGGACATGCTTTCCCTTGAGCTAACCAGCCTCTCTCTGTAAGTGCCGTGATTTTTGATGTGGGTGGCACACTCGTTAATTCTTTTTTGTCTTTTTTTCTGCAAAAACAGATAGTGATTTAAACGAGGATCCGGAAAAATTGGAGACGGACATGTCAACAAAGGAGCCAAATCAACTTCCCATTCTAGCCAGAAATCTCATCAACCAGGAAAGTACCATGACTCTGGCTACCGCCAACAAAGGATTAGCTTGGGCCGCACCTGTCTATTATGTTATTTATCAATCGGACTTCTATTTTTTTTCCAGTCCTAGCTCCAGGCATATCCAGGAATCACAGGAGAGTGGGCAGGCGTCTGCGGCTATTTCTGCAAATGTCTCCACATGGAAAGAAATACGAGGCATCCAAATGTCTGGGCAGGTACAAAAGGTAACTACTGGTGTGGCAGCCATTCTTCCAATTTCGGCTTATTTGAAGAAATATCCATTCGTAAAGGAATTTTTCACATTAGATCAGTCCTTTGATCTGGATGCCTTTTCCAAGAGATTTAAAGTTGGTTTTTATTGTTTCGCTCCCGACCTCGTTTATTACCTGGACAATGGAATTGAATTCGGGTTCCGAGAGGAAATCACGCTTTAACGTATGTCCAGCAGTGGGGAGATTGAGATTAAGGCTTTGGTGATCTTGATGAAACGGGGTGAAAAGAGTATTCGGAAAGTCTATAAGTTGGCTGAAGTGATCGATGAATTATGGAAGCACCAATCCTTGTAAAAAGACATTTCTGATATAAACCTTTTTATTTCTGGCTTTTTCAGAATCAAAGACCCCGAGTCTTTCAAATCGCCCGTCTATAACACTCCCCCGGATTTGATTAAAATTGATTCCTTCCTGATTAAGCGCCATCATTCCATATATAAAAAAGATCACTCTTTATTGGATCTTCTGTCCACATAGATTTCCACTGATAGACCGATCTTTTTGAACCAGAAACATCCACTGGTTTTAACGTAATTTTGTGCGATCTAGACAAATCGCATAAAATTTATATCCTGCTACGACATCCACCATCCAGTTGCGGCGCTGGTAAAATCTTAGTGCGTCCATAAACCGCTTAGCAAATCCTGTTACGACAATTTCGATCCAGTCCCGCCATTTTAATGGCGCTGTGCTTGTTCAGTTGTCAACCTGAAAACGTGATCAGATAAATTGGAATCTCATTTTAGTAATTAATTCTTTTTTAAAGAAAAGCCAGATGAGAAAACAGGAATTCAGATCGCTGATGCAATGTAAGTTAGGCGCCTTTAATCGTCTTGCTCCTTTTTACCTGATTTCCCATGTCTTTGAATATTAAATATGGAGATTAACAATGGCAGTTTTCAGAGAGAAAATCGAAACCAGTTTCGAAAACTTAGCGCGATTGATTTATCACAACCGTTTGAAAACGCTATTTCTCATGACGATTCTGGTGGTCGGATTGCTATCCCAGCTTCCGAAACTTACCCAGGATAATTCCAACGAGTCTTTCTTCCACAAAGATGACCCCAACCTCGTCCAATACAACGACTTTCGGGAACAATTCGGACGGGATGAGACCATCATTGTGGCTCTGGATCCGCCAGATGTTTTTGATCGATCATTTCTCGAAAAACTGAGGGAGTTTCATCATGCTCTGGAGGAAGAGGTTCCTTACTTGAAAGAGATCACCAGCCTCAGCAATGTCCGGGAAACAAGGGGTGAGGGCGATCAATTAATCGTGAAAGATCTGTTGAAAGAAATACCCCAATCACCGGAGGCCATGGCCGAGCTAAAAGAACGGGTGTTGTCCTCAGACCTGTATCCGAACTATATCATTTCCAAGGACGGCACAGTCACCACTATTTTCATTGAAACAGTTCCTTTCTCTCCGGAAAAAGGAGGTGATGACCTGATTGCCGGATTTGAGGAGGCGGGCGAAAATGGCAATGGTGCTATCAATGAACCAACACCACTCACCGAAGCTGAAAACAGCGAGGTCGTCCGGGCGGTCGAGAAGGTCGCTGCCCGATTCGAAGCTCCCGATTTTCCGATTCATCTATCCGGCTCGCCGGTACTCCTTGATTTTTATCACACGCTGATCCAAAAGGACGTTGGGAAATTCATGGGCCTGGCCCTTTTGGCCTTCACTGTATTTCTGCTGTACCTGTTCCGTCGACCCTCCGGAGCCCTGATGCCTATGCTGGTCGTTATATTAAGCCTGCTGAGCACTTTCAGCTTGATGGCCATCTTTGGCGCCCCCTTCACTTTGGTTACTTCAGTACTTCCCTCATTCATGATATCGGTCGGCGTAGGGAATTCGGTGCATATTCTGGCCATTTTCTATCGACGATTCCGCGAGACCGGTAACAAAGAGGAGGCCATTGTTTATACCTTTGGTCATTCCGGCCTGCCCGTTTTCATGACCAGCGTCACTACCGCGGTGGGGCTACTATGCTTTTCCACAGCTGAAATGGCTCCAGTGGCAGATCTGGGGATCTTCGGGGGAATCGGAGTGCTCATGATTCTCCTGTTCACCCTGGTGCTGATGCCGGCCTTGATCGCCGTGTTTCCCTTGCCACAGAATACCCTTTTCGAAGGAAAAAAAACCGGTCAGACGGTGGATCGTTTCTTGACGTGGGTCGCCAACTTCTCTAGCCGCAAACCTTGGGCCATCATGGCTATCAGTGGGGTACTTGTGATTGGTGCCGGTGTCGGGCTTTCCTTTCAAGAGTTTGGGCATAGTATCCTCAATTTTCTGCCGACCGATTCCGCAGTCCGTCAGACCGCTTTACTCCTGGATCGAAAAATGAAAACCGGTATGGGATTTGCGGTGGTTGTAAACGTCGGTAACGAGAATGGCCTCTATGAACCCCAGATGATGAACCACATTGAAGAACTGAGCACATTCGCGGAGAGCTATCGTGATGAGACTGGGAACCTGGTCGTAGGAAGTACGAGTTCCATTGTCGATGTACTGCAGGAAACTCACAAGGCCCTCAACAGCAACGATCCAGAGTATTACGCCATTCCCCAGGACCGAAAACTGATTGCTCAGGAATTACTACTGTTCGAGAACAGCGGAAGTGACGACCTGGAAAGGTTGGTGGACACTAGGTTTAGTAAGACCCGTATAAACCTGATGACCCGTAGTACGACCAATGGGGAAATCAAGGATGCCTCAGATTATGTTGATTTCGCGAACGATCTGGGCCGGGAGGCGGAACGTATTTTTGGGAACAGCGCCAAAATAGCGGTAACCGGAACCGGTAAACTGTTGTGCCAAATCGTTGATTTGATGATGATCAGTGTGGCGAAAGGCTATATCATCGCTGGAATATTAATCTCCATATTAATGATGTTCATGATGGGTAGTTACAGAATCGGCCTGCTCAGTATGATTCCCAACCTGGTCCCGATCATAATCACCATGGGGGCTATGGGTTGGTTGGGTATCAAGCTGGATATGTCCAACATGTTGTTGGGTACCCTCGCCATTGGTATGGCTGTGGATGATACTATCCACTTCTTTCATAACTTCCGAGGGTATTATACCAAGAGCCAAAATGCTGCAGAAGCGACCCGTCAAACCCTGCTCAGCACTGGAAGGGCTATGCTGTTTACTACCGTGGTTCTGGTGACCGGATTCTGGTTATTCATGTTCTCCACACTGAACAACTTGTTTAATTTCGGCCTCCTGGTCGGGCTCACCCTGATCATGGCCTTGCTGTCCGACTTTTTCCTGGCACCGGCTCTGATGGAATTGATCACGCGCAATCCGCACGGTCGAAACATTCTGGAGCGATGGGGAAAAACCCGGCAGAGACCTGAACCCTCTATTTTGACTTCGTAGCGGCAGGTATAATTACATTGTATCGATTAAAGTAAATGATTTCCCCAATGGACCAACTTTTTTATTACAAAGGAGAATAAAATGAAATCCCTAACGAGAATCCAGTCAGTCAAAGGAAGCCTACTCCGTCTGCTTTTCTTACCCATGCTGTCCTTAGGCGTTGTTTTCCTGAGTGGTGTTATTTCTAAATCAGCCCTGGCGGAGGATGTTAAGGCCAGGAAAATCATGCAGAAAGTGCAGGATCGGGAAGACGGAGACAATCAGATCTCCGATATGGAGATGATTCTGATCGATAAAAAAAAGAACAAGCGAATTAGAAAGCTCAGATCCTTTCGCAAGTACAAAGCTGAAGATACGCAGTCGATAATGTTCTTTCTATCTCCTGCGGATGTGAAAGGGACGGGATTCCTTACCTACGATTATAATGACTCAGGAAAGAACGACGATCAATGGCTCTTTCTTCCTGCCCTCCGCAAAACCAAGCGAATTGCATCCGATGATCAAAGTGGCAGCTTTATGGGCTCCGATTTCAACTATTCAGACCTCAACGAGGGGAACCTGGATGATTCTGATTTCTCTCTCATGAAGGAAGTGGATATTAATGGAATCAAGACCTGGCAAATTGAGTCCAAGCCCCGCTCAAAGGAAATAGCAGATGAGACAGGCTATTCAAAAGCCATTTTCTGGGTGCGTCAGGATAATTATGTGGTGATCCGAGCAGTAAGGTGGATCAACAAAAGTAAACGGAGAAAATATTTCCAAGTCAAGGAACTGAAAAAAATTGATGGCATATGGATCGCAACTAACCAGCAGATGGTCACCAAAGAAGGGCGGAAGACGGTTCATTCTACTGTGTTGAGGTTCAAAAACGTGAAATTCAATCAGAACCTGAAGGGAAGCCTGTTCACAGTCCGGCAGTTGGAGAAAGGAATCTGACTGGCCCCATGACCTCTTAAAAAATATATAGGCCCACCAAAAAAATAGCCATTCACTTGTTATGTATTAGGTGGAGATGGGCCGAGTTGCAGTAAGGAGAAAATATTATGAATATATCGAAACTAAAACGACTCCGAGGAATTATAATGCTGGTGCTGGTGTATCTAGTACTTCCGTCACTGGCTACCTCTCAGGACAGTGGTCGTGGATCAGCCGGAGAAGAAAGCTGGGAGAGCGGATTCTCCGATGAGGAACCAGTCTATGAAGAAACAGCAACACCGATAGTTGGCGACGATGATCTCGTGGAATTGAGAGGATTCCTCCGTCTCGATAGTTCCTATAACTACGCCCATGAGGCACCCGATATCGGAGAAACGGATTTCCGGGGACTTTCTAAACTGCGGGGCACCCTCCAACTTGATTTTTCTTTGACATTGCCGCATGGGTGGAAAGGATTCCTTAGTGGGCAAGGCTATTATGATGGCGTCTACGGTATAAAAGGAAGGGATCAGTACACAGATGAAGTATTGGAAGGCCATGAGCAACAAGTTGAATTTCGAGAGGTTTGGGTCCGCGGCTCACCCCTTGACAGTTTGGACCTTAAAATTGGTCGACAAATTATGGTGTGGGGGAAGTCCGACTTCATCCGCGTCGTGGATATTCTGAACCCGGTGGACAATCGGGAGCCGGGATTGGTTGATCTGGAAGACCTCCGACTGCCGATTTCCATGTCGCGAATCGACTACTATTTTGGCGACTGGGGGCTGACCGCGTTGGCGATCCATGAGGTGCGGTTCAATAAAAATCCTGCAATCGGCAGTGACTTCAATCCCGGCACCGAAATTCCGCCAGAGGTTATCCCTGACCATGGAGGGAAAAACACGGAGTTCGGCCTGGCACTGAATGGCGCCCTCTCCGGTTGGGATATCTCTTTCTACTGGGCTGAATATTTTGAGGATGAAGCGCATGCTGAATTCTCGACTGCTGAGTCCAATTCAGGCTCTATCCAATTGGTGCACAGTAAACTCACAATGGCGGGGGCTGCAGTCAATTTCGCTATTGGTAACTGGTTGTTGAGAGGAGAAACGGCAAGGTTTGATGGATTAAAATATTTCAGTCTCCCGGACCGTACTTACAGTCGATATGATTTTTTGTTGGGACTGGAATATTCCGGAATCCAGAATTCTACTATCACAATCGAAACTGCAGACCGCCACCTGATTGATTTTGATAAGACACTGGAGGAAGCACCGATTTCAGAGTCGGAAGATATCATTCAATTCGTAGTCAGCTACAGGAGAACCTTCTTTAGAGAAAAAATGAAAATCGTGGCGTTAGATAATAGATTCGGTAAGGCGCTGGATGAAGGTGGCGTGCAAAGAATTTCGGTCGCCTATGATTTCTATGACTCCCTTACGGTTACCGGCGGCTTCTTGATTTTCCAAAGTGGGTCGAATGAAAATCCTGTCTTTGAGTCCATCCAAGATAATGATCGCTTGTTTGCTTCGGCCAGATACAGCTTTTAATCTGGAATTCTACCCAATTGAAAAGCAACCCTTCTCTGTCCTGATGGTACATTGGCTAAACTTGAATTGTTTCAGCTACAATCATTTTGATCGTGGCGATAATACGCCACTTTTCATGTTGAGATTTATAAAATTATGGGCTCCGTGGTTACTGAAGCAACCCATTGACTCCTACCACTTGGATTACTACTCAATTATTTGCCAATCAAGAAAAAAGAAGTCTTTTTGAGTGCAAAAAAAATCTGTATATTTGTCTGTATTCCGTCATCTCAATATTCGAGATCCTTTTATCGATCGAAGAACGCTATATCAGACTATTTTGGTGGGAGGAACCATTCCATTGAGTGAATTGATAGACAAGAGGGAGACGATTTGATTTCTAATTTTCCCAAACTCGTACCACAGCGTGGTAGAGATCGAATTTTTTATCAGAACTTAATATCTTAAGATTTTCGGAAATTGCAGTAGCAATAATATAACGATCAAATGGATCTTTATGATTCTCTATAACATCAAGAGATTGATAATTAAGAATATGAGAGTTTTGAATGGATATTGTTTCAATTCCAGCTTGCTGGGATTGAATGATTACATTTTGAAGTCCGATAGGGATATGTAGCTTCCCAATATTAATCTTAATTGCCATTTCCCAAAAAGATATCTGGCTCACAAAAATTTGTGCATCCGGATCTTTGTATATTTCCAAGGCTTTTTTTCCAATCTGCTCATTATCACCGCACCCCAGATAGATCAAAACATGAGTGTCAAGAAGATATTTCATTGATACTCCGCCATTTCATCAATTGGATCATCAAAATGAGCCATGTCGATTATACAGTTAAAAAACCCTGTTGGTCTTGCTCGATGTTTTTGTATATCCACCGGAGCAAATTTAAAAACAGGTTTGCCATTTTTGGCTACTATGATCTCCTCTCCTTCCTGAAATCGGGATATTAGTTTAGAAAGATTCGTCTTGGCATCATGGATATTTACAATCATTTTTGTCCTCTATTTTTGTTAGCTAAGTCATATTAGCTAGACTAACTATAAAACCAAAATTGGTTTTTGTCAAATCCTGTTTTCAAATTACTCAGTCCAAAATTCCAGCCTAGAAAAATCCATTCTCATATTAATCACACTAATGTGGACTTCCAGGACAAAAAAAATCACTGGAAAGATATTTTAAAACAACAGAATAGCAATAAAACGGATGAGTTACAGCACGTAAAGTGGTTGATATGGACGGTAACGGGGGTAAAATGATGGAGACTGCTGAGTTTTTCTCCTACTAATTGTTCATTTCAACCAAACAACCAGTGGGTTAAACATATAAAATGCTTGAGACCTTAGTCTGGTATGGGCAAGATTTCTGTGAGATGGTCTCTTGTCGTAATTATGATCTCGTTTATCTGTAAGACCATTTAGTCTTTTTGCTGTAAATAGTTCTCCAGCAATGGAAAGATCTTATGGTTTGCCTTTGGAAATGGATACTTTTTAATATCTTTAAAACCGATCCAGCGATGGTCTACTGGCCCATCTAATCGAACTCTGCCTGAGACATGTCTGCAAACGAACACTTCCATGACTATTTTGAAATGAGTATAGGCATGTCTGATCACAGCCAGTGATTGCTCAATCTTGATCTCAAGATTGGTTTCTTCCTTGATTTCTCTGAGACAGGCCTGCGCAGCCGATTCGCCCTCTTCGGTTTTACCTCCGGGAAATTCCCACAACCCACCCAACAATCCTTCCGTTTTTCTTAAGGTGATCAGCATCTGGTCATTTTTAAAGACCACGCCTACTGCAATTTTATAAGACGGAACCGGCTTTCGTTTGTTGCGCTTGGGGAATTCAGGAACAGTTTTATGCTCAAAGGACTGACAGAACTGACTAATCGGACACTCTTTACAAACTGGTGTAGATGGTTTGCAGATTAAGGCCCCCAACTCCATCATCGCCTGGTTAAAATCCCCCGCTCTTTTTTTGTCCAGAATTCTCGTTGCGGCGTCGACAAAATGACTTTTTGCGGTTGTCAGATTTACAGGTTGATCAATTCTGAAGAGACGGGATAAGACGCGTTTGACGTTTCCATCCACCGTGGCGATAGACTTGTCAAAGGCAATACTTTGAACTGCTGCAGCGATATAGTCTCCAACCCCGGGTAATTTGAGAAATATACTGTAATCTTCCGGTACAAGGGAGTTGAATTCTGTTGATACTATTTTCGCCGCTTTTTGAAGATTGCGGGCTCGTGCATAATAACCTAAACCTTCCCAGCTTTTCAAAACCTCATTTAGATCTGACGCAGCCAGCGCATCAACGGTGGGAAACCGCTCGATGAAGCGCAAGTAGTACGGAATCACTGTCTGAACTTGGGTCTGCTGCAGCATCACTTCAGAAACCCAGATAAAGTAAGGGTTTGAAGTCTTCCGCCAGGGAAGATCACGCTGTTTTTCAGCAAACCAGTCCAGCAGTTCCTGACGGAGCCTACCTATTTCCAATGTTGGCATGAAGTGATTAAGGTTGACGAGAGTGTCTCTGGCAGGCAGCACCTGATAAACGGTGCTGATATTTAAAATTACATTTCAAAACCCCGAAAATCCTCTTTGGGAACACCACATTCAGGGCAACACCAGTCATCAGGAAGGTCCTTAAAGGGAGTCCCCGGGGCAATTCCCAGATGCGGAAGCCCCGCTTCGTCGTCGTACGTATAATGACAGTCCGGGCAGACATACCTTATCATAACTTTTTTTCGTGGATGAGGATTAATGACGGTCCCAAAAGCTGGACATTTTGCAAATAGAATGTGAATTAATGTATTAGCCGATCCTTAACCGTCGAGGGTCGGTTTTTCGTACTGAGCAAACCATTGTTCCGGGTTCTCAAAATATAACAAGGTTTCCTCCAGAGAGACCACATGCTCCATTTCCAGACCTGCCAGCAACTCAAAAAGCATCTTCTCTTCCGGATGCTCAGACTGTTTGACGAGGCCAGTATAGAACTCATAGGCTTCCTTTTCAAAATTAATCGCCATCCGAATCGCTTCTTTATCATCCGCTGTGGCAACGTTGCTGGGATTTACTCTATCCAACAACTCATCCAGCACTTTACCGACATTGGTTTTGTTAATCACAACTGAGACTTCTTCCGGCCATTTTCCGGCACTTTGAAGTTCCTGGTGCAACTCCTTCAGATATCTTGCGTGTTCCTCTTCTTCCTCGGCAAGTGTCGCAAACATTTTTTTGCCGAGTGGGTCTGCCGATTTTTCACTTTGCTTTAAATAAAAATCCCGTTCCCTATTTTCATTTTTTAAAGCGATCTCTATCGACTTAATTTTTGAATCCATAATAACTCCCTAACAAGATAACGATAAAATGAGAGCCCTTGCTATTACCTCCAGAGGAGCAAGAGCCATTTGATATCAAGAAACGGATAGATAACTATCCAATTTTGCAACATCGTACTTTTTGGAAATCAACGTACCATCAGCCAGTTTTTGGATTTTGTCAGTAAAAGTCGGACCCTTTTTCTGGTAGTAAACCCCAATGGGAATATTATCATCCCATTGCTGTGCCATTACCAGAGCATTCTCCAAATCATCTGGGACATAGTTGTCAGCAGATAGGTCTTGAGCTCTCTGTTTGTACCAGCCATGAGTATTAACTTTGTTATACGTAGGACACGGCTGAACGATATCTATCAGGGAAAAACCCTTATGGTTGATTCCGTCTTCTATCAGCTGACGAGTGTGCTCCCTGTTATTGGAGAATCCACGGGCAACAAATCCAGCTCCCAGATTCAAGGCAATTGTCAATGGGTTAAAAGGTTCCGCTATTACCCCATGTTTCTGTACTTTTGTCACGAATCCTATCTTGGACGTTGGCGACGCCTGACCCTGGGTCAGGCCGTAGACCTGGTTGTTGTGTACCAACAGGGTAATATCAATATTACGTCGGATAGCATTCATAAAGTGATTCCCGCCTTCGCCGTAACAGTCACCATCTCCGGAATTGACCACAATCGTCAAGTCGTGATTGGCAATTTTGGCCCCGGTCGCTACCGCTAACGCCCTGCCGTGAAGGGTATGAAACATATTACAATTCAGGAAGTGAGGTGTTTTCGCAGCCTGACCTATCCCTGAAATCAAGAGTACATCTTTTGGCGCCAAACTGAGATTCGAGAAGGCAGTCTTCATCGCATCCAGAATCCCGAAATTACCACAGCCGGGACACCACTTGTTTTCAAAATCGTTGTCAAATTCCTGTGTTGTTGTCATATCATAACACCAATAAGAGATTTATCCAATAATCGCCAGTGTCTCTTCTACAATTTCAATCGGAAAAAATGGTCTTCCATCGTATTTCAGCACCGTTCCATCGAAGAGCAGCCCTGTCTGTTCACGAATCAAAAG
>PJEL010001207.1_pt1 | contig 27226 bp, 18 predicted proteins | sample 1853271 | NCBI WGS metagenome assembly PJEL01 (sample SAMN08108733, study PRJNA415343) | Invertebrate metagenome, whole genome shotgun sequencing project. | host: Globobulimina | place: Sweden: Gullmar Fjord | collected 2015-08
TTCCACCTGTACTTTTGTAAGTTGCATTCCATCGTAATCGTACGATTTTCTGTGGAACGCGTTCTACCATAGACCTAGTCGTGAAACTAGATGACGCCATGATCATACGTACATGTCTTACGAGCAGCACATACGTCCATGGTCATGGAAACTTGAAAGTGAGTGCAGATCACAGATCATCTACACATCCTCTAGAGGACTTGTGTGCCATCATTGGTACCCACTCTGAAGAGGCAATCCTAAACTAGTCGTGATGACAGGTATATTACCAAGAAAGCACGTAGAACAATACTTTATAGTATTTGAATGGATTATAGTCATCACATCACGTGAATAAATCCATTTAAACGGCCCGAGTGTCTGTGTCTCACAGGCTTGCATGAACTTGAGAGCTGAATTCAACCTCGATTCGTAGAGAAAGCAGATTCCAATTCCAAGAATAGAAATAATACGTTTTATGCTTTCAAGTTGTATCCGAGGATCATGGTGCTCCTTGGCTGGAAGACCCAGCGGCTCTCCTCCTAGACTTGGCCAACCACGACTGAGACTGCACTCTGACACTGCCAATGCGGGGTTGCCTGGTATCAAGAATGCACAAGTACAGTCATGTTCTTTCATACCAGTGAATGCAACGAGCAGTCCACATGCTGAGGCGTCATCAGTAAGCAGCACACAGGAAGATGGATTCCATATCATGGATTCTGTTGTCAAAGTGTTCTGTATACACACACAGCCAAATTACTCTCTTCCCTGGCAGCGTAAACGTCAGTATTCCTCAACATCGTCTGGTTTTATGGTAAAAGGTCCACGTGGAGAGAACTGGTTGCTTACAAATGCTCATAGTGTGGAATACCATAGCCAGGTGAAGATTAAAAAGAGGGGCGATGACAAGAAATTCATCGCCACGGTGTTGTCGATTGGAGAAGAATGTGATATTGCATTATTGTCTGTAGAAGATGAAGAGTTCTGGGCCAATACTGCACCGTTATCCTTTGGTTGTCTTCCAACCTTGCAAGATTCTGTGTATGTCATTGGGTACCCAATAGGAGGTGATACGATTTCTGTGACGTCTGGGGTAGTATCTAGGATCGAAGTGACACCATATGCACATGGGGGATCAGAGTTGCTGGCAGTGCAGATTGACGCGGCAATCAATTCTGGAAACTCTGGTGGTCCTGTGTTGTCAGACCATGGGGACTGTATTGGTATTGCCTTTCAATCCTATGCCGGGTCAGATGCAGAGAATATTGGATACGTCATTCCTGTTCCAGTCATTGAGCACTTTCTTCAAGATTATGAGGTTCACGGAGCTTTCACTGGGTTTCCTTCCATAGGAATACAGTGGCAACGGATGGAATCCCAAGCCTTGCGTACATCTGCTGGAATGCTTCCCGGACAGCACGGTGTCATGATACGAAATGTACAACCTATAGGCGATGCAGCGAAAAAACTTCAAGTTGGGGATATCCTGATGTCATTTGATGGGATACAGGTAGCAAATGAGGGAACAGTGCCATTCCGAAGTGGAGAACGGATAGCATTCAGCTATCTGACATCTCAAAAATTCAGCGGAGATACATGCGAACTAGTGTTATTACGAAACAGAGAAGAAATAGTACGCAGTGTGACATTACAACAATATACTGGACTCATACCCCACCACTTGTCTGGAGGAGATCCATCATACCTCGTTGTCGCAGGAATCATCTTCACAACAGCAACAGAACCATATTTCATGTCAGAATATGGTGCTGATTACCATAGGGAAGCACCAGTCAAGCTATTAGATAGAATGTTGCATCACCACAAGACGACTGAAGATGAAGAGGTTGTCCTGGTGAGCCAAGTTCTTGCATGTGATGCAACACTAGGATATGAGGATGGGTATAATGCTCAGGTAAAGGCTTTCAACGGAACACCAATACGCAACCTTAGGCAACTTGCAAAGCTTGTTCTTGAGTGTCAAGAACCATTGATGACATTTGAGATGGAATACAATGAATTGATTGTATTAGATACAGAGTCTGCCAAGAAAGCAACTGGTGAGATTCTTGATAAACACTCCATCCCTAGCGTTGTGAGTAAAAATATGAGAGATTTACTTGAATAATACAGTAGTAACCAGTAAAATAATACATTTCATTCATTTTCATCCGTGGTTGAGTTCCTCGACATGAAAGGCTGCAGGTCCACAGCAGCGCAAAAGACTGGACGACACACGTCTTCTTTGTACAATTCGCATCGCTCGTTTATCAAAACAGTAGCTAATAAAACAACAACTAGGACACATGCTGTCTCATCATACAAGAGACTGGATGTCAAGGCAGTGATTCCATCCCTGGCAGGAGATGCGACTGAACAGACACCTCCAGACTTGCCATCCTATTTATTCAAGGAAAGGATTGTTTATATGGGAATGTCGTTGGTTCCTGCAGTGACAGAGCTGATGCTTGCAGAGTTGTTGTACTTGCAGTATGATAACCCAAACAAGCCCATTTATTTGTACATCAATAGCACTGGTGTTGGTGCTGGAGGGGATAAACTGGGATACGAAGCAGAAGCATTCGCTATTTATGATACTATGAGATATATCAAGCCTCCTGTGTACACGATTTGTGTCGGAAATGCGTTTGGGGAGGCTGCCATGTTGCTTGCTGCTGGAAAACCAGGAAATAGAGCAGCTCTTCCATCTGCGTCCATCATGCTTCGTCAGCCAATGCAGCGATTTACACAAATGCAAGCATCTGATATTGATATCTATCGTAATGAAATCAGGAAAACGAATACAAATGTGGTCAACTTGCTCTCAAAGCATATTGGGCATCCTGTGGAGAAGATTTCAAAGGATATTCTCAGACCTCGTTATTTCAATCCATACGAGGCAATCGAGTACGGTATCATTGACAATGTATTAGAGCCAGATGATGAGGCGTTTAAAAACCTAGTGAGAGCACAGAGCCAGTTATGATGTAAAAAACTACTACATAAAAGTTGTAACAAAAAGATGGAAAATGTTTATGTAGTATCGTCAACAAAGCAGGATCCAAAGGCATAGTATTTGTTGATTGCTCCGACTAGCAACTGGCAGAATTCCTTGATAGATACCTTTGTTGCATCAGATACCTTGTTCTCTCCTAGTTTACGAATCTCGAAATTTTTGCCAGGCACCTCTTCTTGCTTTCCCTCGAGCATTGGCATTCCATCTGGTCCTCTTCCAACCCATTCATGCTTAAATATAACATCATCATCAAAAGCAACGCGAATCTCGGTCTCGGCTTCCCCATCCTTCATGAAACTCACTGTAAATCCCATGAGACTGTCTTCCACATTGTATGCCGTGACCCTGCAGGGGCATCCAATGTTTGCTACTCCTTCTTCTTGAATTTCAATCAATGCCCAGCGCAACAATTGGTCACTGATATCATCCCTAGGGATGAAAGCAGGGATCTCCACCTTGCTAATCAGGACCCCACCACTCTCAGCCTGAGCGACGACAGACATGGCGCTACGATTGTTCAGACCTCTACCCATGGATGAGTATTTTACGGTATTTACAGCCTTGAATGAGTGTCCTCGCTTCAAGGTGACGGCAAGGCATGGCTGAATTCGTATGGTAGTAGTCGGCTGCATTGTGTTTCGAGAATCAATGTTTGATATCCACAATGTATGACTATTTAATGACTAAAGAATAATTTTATGTCGATCTGTCGTGTCAGATTGTTGATATATGGACGAAAGCAAACCGAATTGTCAGAAAGCTGATGGTTGGATCAACCCAAGTGAAATTTCAGTCTGTTGAGGGATTTAATGATGGATTCACTGCATGCCATGCAGAGAGATTTTATTTTAAATTTATGATGCCTAGATACTTGGTTATAGATCCATCAACGGATGAGAAGATATGTCCCAGAAAGCACGTGCTTTGCTGTAGACCTGCAGCATCCTCTGTCTTGTCGCAGGAAACGGTTTGTGCAATCTTTTCTGTTTGGCAGATCAGGAGAAACACATCAGAATGATGAGGAAGGAAATGCGCTCATGGAGATGATATCTCTGGGCAAAGGGCGTGTGGATTTTGGTTCATTGAAGAGTGGTGTGTTTCCTGGTGGCATGGGTCGGGGTTTATTCACGACCAATGTGATATTTCCAGGTCAACGGATATGCTCTATAGATACAAGTCAGATAGTTACTGAAGAATCTGCATTGCAGTGTTTGTTAGATGTGATGCCTGGAGTGGAGAATGTGTCTCATGATCCCTGGGCAGTGCTTGCTTTGTATGTGTGCATGATTGCTTCTGAGGAGTATGAAAAGTCTCCATGTCAAAGTCAATATTGTCGGATATTGCCAAATTACGTGGATACAATTCTTGCATGGGATCTGGAAGATGTTGATCTGCTGCGTGGATCACACCTGCATACTATAGCGCAGGAAATTCTACAGTCAGCAGATGCTACTATTCATGATATTATGGTCGCCAGTATACCTGGTATTAAAGAACAACATGTACGTTGGTCTCTTTCGGTCCTATTATCACGCCTTGTTCGCCTTGAGACTGTCTCAGGGAGATCAATTCTTGCACTATGTCCTGGTCTAGATTTCCTCAACATGACGTGTGATTCAACTTCCTTCATCTCAATGGATGACAGGGACACCGTCCATGTCAAGTCTGATAGATTATACAAGCCGGGAGATCAGGTATATATTAACTATGGAGAAAAAACAAGCGGAGAATTATACATCTCATATGGATTTTACCCTGATCAGAATCCACACGATGCATGTCTCTTTTCCATACAGGTAGATTCGAGTCATCTGGAAGTAGTGCAAGCGATGCAACATCTCAATATTCCAGAGCACAAGATATTTCCGCTTCGACTTCAAGGTCTTCCAGAGGGCATACTGCGCTATGCAGCAATAATCTCTCTGTCAGATACAGATGCAGACCTTGTGTCATCATTGCATTGCCTGGATACAGACAAGGACATCCCACCACATCATCTGAAACGTGCGCTAGGATGGCTCTCAAAGAAAATGCGAGATGTTATATCTAGGTATACTCTGACACAGACAGAATGCAAGCAGATGCTGAAACACTCTATAGAGCATGACAGGCATCATACCATTGCTCAAATTATGCTACAAGAGCATAGAATACTCAATAAATCCATGTTTGCGATTGATTCCATGCGACGACAGATGTAATACAATGAATGCATGCTATCTGTCGTGATGATAGTAACCAGACAAGCTTGTCAGTAACATGTTCCAATATTATCCTCTAGTTGAAGAAGAAGAAGAAGATTCCAATCCAGGGATACATGGTAGAACTATTCAGACAAAATGATTACATAAAGATACAATAGCGTCTCATCATGGCAAAATAGATGGAAAACCCAAAATGGGGGGCGTGTGAACCTCTGGCAGATGCCCACTGCCATCTGCAGGATTGCAGAATTGAACCAGACCGTCTCCATAGGATCGTACGAAACAAAGAATTATCATACATCGTCGTTAATGGTTGTTCTCCTGATGATTGGTCCCGAGTACTTGAGATTTGGAAAGCGTATCCAGACGTCATTCTTCCACAGTTGGGTTTGCATCCGTGGTGGGTTTCCAAACAAGGAGATGGAACATCATGGCTTGATGATCTACAGAGATTGTTAGAAGAGTATCCAATGGCAGGATTGGGTGAATGTGGTCTTGATGCATCTGGGAAATGGATGGACTCTCTTGAATTGCAGGAGAAGGCATTCAAGTGCCAGATACAACTTGCCATATCATTGGGTCGTCCTCTCTCTGTCCATTGTGTGAAAGCATATGGACGTGTTCTTGATTATCTATCGATAGTCAAGCAAAGGGTTCCAATATTGCTGCATGGTTGGGGAGGATCTGCAGAGATGACCAGGACATGTGTTGGGCAGTTGAAGAATGTGTACTTTTCCATCAACCTGGGACTGATACGTCTCGATCCGATGCGTGCATCACGTATGCTAAAGGAAGTTCCAAAGGAAAGATTCGTTCTAGAAAGTGATTCGCCGGATGGTATTCTGGTACGAGATAGATGGGAGGTCTGGCTGTCATGCCTGCCACAGTTACACCGTGTGGCAGAGACCTTGGCCAATCGAATCCAACAGGCTCATGAGAGGAGCGATCCTCACAACGTTATACTCGTCGCACACATCGTGGCAATACTGACGGAACAGTCACCTCGTGCAGTTATGGCCACAAGCATGGGCAATGTAGAGCAAATTTTCAAGCAACACCATATTCCTCACCGGAATTGATATTGCATTACACACGAGGAAAAAAAACAAATAAAAACTTTTCAGTTTTCATGATAACAACTATCAAAAGTTGTCATACACTATTTTGTAAGGATACATTGCGGTATCAGACCCTTCAATCAGCATACAAAGAAAAACAAGAACATCTAATACTGCATGGCAATCTCAGGATCACATGGGGGGCCTCTGTTGGCCACATTGTTAAACTTCTCCAGAGAGAATTTCTTGTACACTGCTGTGAGTGATCCCTCTGGGGCACTCATGTACAATCCTCCAAGCATTTCAATGCATTCTGAAACATCTTCACGAGAGTATGTGCTGTGTTGCAGCAAATCATCATTTGTTGTGAATGTCGCATGACCAAACTTCTCAACTGTTGCATATACTGCAGCAGCGGCAATTTGAGAGTATTTGAAGCGCAACATGGAATAGTCTGGCAATGCCAATTCGACCAAGTACGAGGCATAATTGACAGCATTCGCATTATCAGCGAGTCCAGCAACTTTCAAAAATCTGTGCAAAAAGTGGTGGTGGGTAGGCACAGTAAGATTAAACTTGAGAGAGTTGAGCATGATCTTCTCCATATTCAGAATCTGATCCCTGTTATACGCTCTATCAGAAATATACACAAAGTCTCTCACCTCTGGTGCCCAAATCTCTTCATACTTGCTTGCAACCAACATGGCAGTCACACCAACAAGTTGCAAGTGTTTACGTGATACGGATTTGACCATCAAAAAGCGGTCAATCAAATTCACAGTGAGGTACAAAGTCTCTGGCACAAGCTTAAACTTGAGATGGACATCCACAAGCCAGTCAACAAGAATGGATCTCATTTTTTCATTGATATCCTGCTGGCGGGACATATAGGAAGAGCTAATTCTAACTTTTTGCTCAGTATTTCTATATGACTTGAAAATATACTTTACAAAATCAGCTGCTGCCAATGGGTTTTTCACATCTGCAATGTCCACTTGCTCAATCCTTCTCTGCTTCACAGCAGATCGCATCTCATGGTCTTCCTGGTATCCCAAGTTAGACCTCGCTACAGGTACCTGATCGTCACGCGCTCTCAATCCGGCACGGGGTCTACCACCCCAACTATCACGACCTTGAGCATTCACTGTCTCGGCATGTCTCAGCTGTTGTGCAGCACGACGAGTCAGCACACCGGTTCTTTTCTGTTGAACACCTCCCAGACCTCCAGCAGGAGCATTGTTCATCGAAATATCACCCAGCACCCTACATCACAAACATATTCCACATGACAGATCTTCTCAACCGCTCCCAATCTACATTCACCCGACAACCCAGATCTGATCCCCAGAATACCACACGAGTGTACTCCAAGATGATCAAAATCGTATTCATAACATTCTCACCACATTATAGGACCATCGACCGTCCGACGTCGCACGACCAATGTCCGCATTCAACAACGACTATCGAGCTCACGTACCGTCTCTCCTGGGCCACATTTCCATCTTGGCCTTTGCCAAGACCACCATTGATGACATGGTTCTCTTGATCATGCATTCGCATGAGATATTGTGACTGCTGCATGATTCTACAGGGGGGTGGTTGATGCTCTCTTGCTATTGGATCTTCAACAGCAGAGAACGTTTGTGACGTCTTCCTATTACTACGAATAACAACTATGTGTTTATTATTCTATAGTATCCATCGAATGAGTACGAAATTGCTAAAGTAACTATTGCGAATGTCAGACTGTGCCTCGGGCGATACAACCTGTAGAACCCTTGGTGGTTGAAATATGCTGAAACCACCTTTAATAGATTAGATTTTTATTTTATCACGATTAGATTTTTTCAGTTTTCTTGGCTTGCACCACATTGCATATGATTCCTGCATATTCTTTGATGTATTGTGATATATATACATTTTAGATACATTATACATCGTATCTAGAATGACTCATCCTAGGCCTCGATTACTGGCATTTGACCTGGATGCAACTCTCTGGTATGCCAGTTTATCACTGCATATGGGCACCCAATCCACTGATTGTATGAATGTGAACCCTACATACGCAGGTATCCCGAAGTTGATATGATGTCTGATGTGAGGACTCTAAAACCAATTCGGACAAGCACTGGAGAATGCACGCATGTGGCAGATGAATGGGGATCCATGTTGACTTTTATGGCCGATGCACAGGAGATTCTTAAAGAGCTGGCTGAAGATGATGCTTGGAAGGACACTGCCGTGGTATACGTGTCCCGCACAACTGAAATAGATTCTGCAGAGATGTGCCTCTCTCACTTGCATGTGTGCTATCCGGGGCATGGGTCAGGGGCGACCATGGAAGAGATTTCGCATCACAAGGAGATTTATCCTGGGTCCAAAGTCAATCACTTTTTGTCGATACAGGAAGTGTTTCCGGAGATTCCGTTTCATTCCATGGTATTTTATGATAATGAAAGGAGAAATACACACGAGGTGAGCTCGGAGCTTGGGGTTGTGTCGGTGTGGACACCCAACGGGCTGACAAGGAGGGCATTTCATCTTGGTCTCTCTGCTCATGATTCTGTGCAGGAATGCATGAAGAATGGGAAGAAAAAAGATGCTCGAAAGTATATGCATGTTTCAGCCACGTAGTATCTACCTTCTTACATACTCAATATCATCGGGGGTACGAATCTTTCAATGTGACAGTTCTATTGAGAACTGGCATGGTGTCTGTGGAATCTGGGTCAACACAGAAATACCCAAGTCTTTCAAGCTGGAAACGGGTTCCTACCTTGGCAGAAACAATCCTATCAGTACAGAAACATCCACGCAAGACTGTGAGATTTTCTGGATTTAAATCATCGAGCCAATCGGTGGCCGGGCTGGCAGACTTGAACAGAGTCTCATACAGACGTGCTTCGAAAGTTGGAGGCTCTTTTCCTGGTGCTGGCTGGCCCACCCAATTCAACACTCCCTTTGGTGGTTTTTTACCAGCAAAGTCTGGATCGTATGTCGCGCGTACCTCTACCACGTTGCCATCGGCATCTGTGGAATAGTCTGTACAAGTAATTGGATATCCATAACGGAGCATGATTGTTTTTCCTGGTGCCAGACCATAATATCCTTTCACATCTTCTTTCTTAAAGTCGGTAGACTCTATGTACACAACCTTTGTAAATGGAATCGAATATCCGTCTTCGGATCTTCCAGGGAACACCTTTGCTGTCACAGACTCCATATGATTGTCAGGCAGATTGCTGATTACAATTCGTAGAGGGCGAAGCACTGCCAGAGCCCTCTCAGACGTAGTATCTAGGTCGCTTCTCACATGATATTCCAATTTATGAGGATGGACTTCAGAACCTGCTCGTGTAATACCTAATTCTTTACAGAACATGTTTATGGAGTTTGGTGTGACTCCCCTGCGCCGAAGACCTGCCAATGTCATGAGTCGTGGATCATCCCACCCAAACACATGCTTCTCCCTCACAAGCGTGTTCAATTTTCTCTTTGAAAGAACAGTATGTGTAATATTAAGTCTTGAATATTCCCAGACAAGTGGCTTGTAGAGATTTAGTACATCAAGAAGCCAATAGTAACTGGCCCTCCTTGATTCAAACTCAAGGGTACACAATGAGTGCGTGATATTCTCCAACGAGTCTACCAAACAGTGAGTGAAATCATATGATGGATAGATGCACCATTCATCTCCTGCTTTTGGATGAGGTACAAACTTAATCCTATATGCGATGAGATCAAACATATTGGGATTTTCATTCTTATAGTCCATCTTCATACGAAGGGTGGCAGTACCTTCATCAACAAGCCCCCTTCTCATATCTTCAAACAGCTTGAGCGATTCCTCCTTTGGGCGATCACGCCATGGAGAAGGTTCCTTCTTTTCTCTAGATGCCTTGATCTCATCCCCATTCTGATGACAGACATATGCATGGCCCATCTCAATCAGCTTGACAGCAAAGGCGTGCAGTTCATGAAAGTAATCTGATGAATACGTGACCTTGAAAGGTTTCCATCCAAGCCATTGTATGATATCTTGAATATGATCAATATACTCTTGCTTCTCTGCTTCCGGGTTTGTATCATCAAATCGCAAATAGCAGTTGCCATCATACTGTGCAGCCATACCAAAGTCAATAAACATGGCTTTTGCATGCCCAATATGCAGATATCCATTCGGTTCAGGAGGAAAACGAGTCATAACTTTTCCCTTTGTAATATCCAAATGAGTTTTCAATTCCTGAGAGGTGTTTGCAATCTTCATCGTTGATCCATCCGACATGTACACAGTTGTATGTACAACATTATTCTCTTCTGGCTTTGGGAAAAACTCGTATGGATCGGCAGTTTTCCACGATTCGTCCTTTTCTTCAACCACCTTTTCTGGCTTCTTCTTCTTCTCCTTCTTCTTCACCAACGGCTTGAGATCCTCCTCCGTCTTTGGACCAAGGAGTGCTTCAACTTGTGCAGTCAACTCTTCCCTCACAGCAGCTGCCTCTGCCCATTTCAGTGTCTTCATTGCCTGACCAAGTAACGGGCTAGTATTCATATGATATCTCATTTCCTTTAATTTAGCTTCGTGTTGAGCAATCACAGACGCCACACACGCCTTGATTTCTTCTTGACTCACCTCCATCCCCACACCACAAGCCTCTTCCAAAACACCCACATCTCCCAGTTCATCTCCACCAAGCTTTTTCAGAAACTTCATCCCACCTTCCACCTGAGGTGCACTCTTCACTTTCCCATCCATGATCAGAGATAGCAATGTCTTTCTGTGTCGCAGTGCATTCTGAGGAAACACAGACGCAACGGTGTACAACATTGCCCCCACAGATTTCTCGCAGGACACCCCCTGATTCCCTCCAGCCTCTTCAATCACCACCATGAGCTCTTTTGTCAGCTTTTTATTCTTCAGTGTCCCCTCAATGGCTGTTGGAGTCATGCCGATCGATGCAAATGCTGCACGAGCAGCGTCTTGGTTGTCAGATTCGGATGCCATACTTCCAGTCTAAATTCAACCACCTTGATTTCTTCTCCTGCTATGGAAATAAAATAATGTATCACCTGATGACGAAGAGGAGGAGCAGCAGAGGAAGAGGAACTGCTGGGTCGTTTTTTAAAAAAAAGTTACAAATGTATGATTTTTTGTTCCAAGACCTTGTCGTACAGTAATCTGTACAACTCGACTCAACAGAACGTGTGTTTGAAACAGTCAATGTCTCTGTATCACTACGAGATGATGAAAATACTTTGAAAATAGTCAAACAAAAAAACGATATGAAGATCGTTGTCAAGAATCGATCTGGAGCCAAAGTATTGAGCGATGGGATCATCGTCAAAGACTCGGTACGTGTCAGGTATTTCACAGATATGTTTGCAGTTTGAGATTCTACGTATTTTGATCTTCGTGTAGGCTACGGTGAAGGACCTCAAAGAGCAGTTTCACGTTCTCAAGCCAAGGCTGTATCCCTCTAGGCAACGTTGGACCATTCCAGTGACTGGAGAAGGTTCAGCAAAACCAATTGTGCTGAATAAAGATGATCAAAAGTTGAGTGATCTGGGTATCGGGGATGGATCGATCCTTATTTTCAAAGACTTGGGTCCACAGATTGGGTACTCTACAGTCTTTTTCTGGGAATATTTTGGACCATTGGTGATTTATTTCCTCATGTACATGCTTCCTTCTTCTATAGTATACCCTTGGTATCAAGGATCTAGCAATAAATCAATGACACAGACGTTGGCCATGCTCTACTGGGTGGGACACTATGCAAAGAGGATTTATGAGACTTTTTTTGTGCACCAGTTTAGTCATGCCACAATGCCACTGTTTAATCTGATTAAGAACTGTACATACTACTGGTGCTTTGCTGGATATGTGGGATATTTTGTCAATCACCCACTGTATACAAATCCACCGGTGATGCAAACCTGCGTTGCTCTGGGCTTCAGTCTCTTGTGCCAAATGGCCAATTTCAAATGTCATGTGATATTGTCTCAGTTGAGACCTCCAGGGAGCAAGGACTATGTCATCCCTAGAGGATTTTTATTCAACTACATTACATGTCCAAATTATACAGCAGAAATTCTCGGTTGGGTAGGATTTACGATTGCAACACAGACTCTGACTTCTGGATTGTTTACCCTTGTTGGTGCTGCACAGATGGCACAATGGGCCATTGGCAAACACACTCGACTGAGAAAGATTTTCAATGGAAGAGATGGCATGCCAAAGTATCCTAGGCGGTGGATCATGATGCCACCCTTGTTTTAATGTAAAACCTTGGTATTTACTACTACTACAGTATCACTATCGCTCTAGGCAATCAATTGTTTATTTGATATTTGGTTCATCTTGAAGAGAGGTGGTTGGTACAATGTTCAACTGGTTGCATGATTCATGAGATTTCTCTTGAACATTTGAGAGTAGATTATTAAATAAATAAAATGTTTATATAATGGGTCAATGGGTGAGTAGGTTACAGACAGGAAGTGATTCCTTCTTCACTGGTGTTGATGGGAAGTTGGGTAGATTGGAAGAGCAACGGAAACGACTCGAGGTACGATATGATTGACCACAGGCGATTCAGGAGTATTTTATATACATATACTCTCTGATTGATAGTCCATGACGTCTATCTGATTATGTCACCGTACAGGAAAGGAAACAAACGCAGCAACGGATATGGCGTACCCTCAAGACCCGATTCCTGGGATTCTTTGTGTCTGTGTACGTCTGTATACTGGCATATGCAGGCTGGGTGTTGCAGCAGCCTCAAGGAACGTTTACAAGTGCCCAACATGCAGTTAGGATGGCTCCTGTGTTTGTATCACCAGCACTTGCATACATGTGGTACCAAGTCATGGCTATGGTGTTCAAGGCTCTGGTAAATCACACGGATAAAAAGATTCGTACATGTCAGGGAAATGCAGAAAAGATTCTCCATGGGTTGAAGGATGCGATGCGATATGACCGTACGCATGCACTGCTGAGTAAATATGACCCAGAGTACAAGGATGATTTGCTTGACTTGAAGCAAAGAGCAGCTCGTGGTGGTGAGCCGAGGCAGATGGCTGGTGGAATGCCTGTAAAAGATGTTCGTATGAGTCTGCCAAAGAAGGTGACTTCAGTGGCTGCGAGTACCATGGGTGGTGCCTTGGCACAACTGTTGAGTGTGACTGCAGATACTGTCATTGGTGATGATCCCGTTCTTTTGAATAGTCTGAAAGTTGCAGAGAGCCAGGCACAAGTGCTTGAACATGAAAATATAGAGCTGAAACATGAAAACACGGAGCTGAAGAAAACTGTGGAGAGATATGAAGAGCAGTTTGGACTCTTGTATAATGTATCCATGGATGATGGTGAGGGGGAAAAGGACGATACGCCTCGTCAAAATCTACCAGGTCACATACTGGAGGAAGGAGAAGAAGTAGTAGAAGAAGAAGAAGTCATAGAAGAAGAAGAAGTCATAGAAGTTCCACGGAGGAGTACACGAAGGAGTAAGAGGTGATGTATATGTATAAACATTGGTAATGTATATGTCATTCGTTTTATTCATCAATATCAAAGAATGAATGCTTCAAGATATTCTGTACATCCATGGATCCACTGGCAAGAAGAGACAACACATCCCAGAGAGAATCATCCATGAATTCCACAGCATCACTCCACCGATTCTCTTCTTCTACATATTGCCTATAACTTGGGACATCCCAGGAGTAGACATCGATCAAAACACGCTCTATAGAGGCTGCAGAGGATAGTTCAGAAGGCCCTCCCTCCTCCAAACTCGAGAGGATACATTCCAGTACTATGACTGCCAGCTGACGCCTATCTGCCTTGATTGCTGCATCGAAACTATTCGAGTCTTCGACTCCAAATCTTTCTATAGATCTTCCAAAAGATGCAAAACCAAAACTATCGACTTTGACCACCAGGCTACTCCAATCTCTATCATTACATGTGGACAGCAAAAATGTCCCAGACCCAAGACTCCCATGAGCCACAGACCGTTCATGACAATACGACACAGCCTTCAGCATTCCCTTTACAATACTGCAAATCATAGATTTTCTATTACGCATGGCAGCCTGTTCAGCACCGAAAAGTCTTCCAAGACCATAGCCACTTGTTTGCTGTGTCTCTGGATACATGCTGAGGGGCACAGAGCCATCCCATTTCTGAACAACCCACACCGTATTTGCCTGTTGTACATCTGTATTCTCATCTCCACCTCTTCCACTGGGTCCAGCGACAAAATATCCCAGCAATCGAACCACTGGGATATCATCCTTTGTGGGGAATGCTGATGCCACCTTCCATCTCCTATCAGCAGGAGGAATCCCATCACATAGGTGATACAACGCAACCATTTCTTTACACGCAATCATCTGAGATCCTGGCAGATATTCTTTCAGGAATATCACGACGGGATCTTCAAACGGCATGCCACTAAAATACTGGGCCAAAAATGCAACTATAGCAGTACGAGATACTTTTTCTGACGGAGCAAGAAAGCTACTACCTGCCGTCTGCTGTTGAATTGATATTTTACCTAGCTGTTGCAGTAATTCAAACTCTATGGGATCAAATGTTCCCACCCTTTTGTGATCAAATCTGGAAAGCACCGACAACCACTCCTCATCATCTTGAACAAGGGAAGAGGAGGATGTATCCTCCTCCATTCCAGGCGATTCTCCAAGAGAACGCATTCTTTCGGCTTCTTGGGATAGTTTTCTGGCCAAGGCATCAATATCGTCATTCCCAGAATCCTCCCCAAGAGGTCCATTGGAAGCCTTCACCCTTGAGCACAACAGACCCATGGATTTTCCAATAGATGGCGGTTCAGGTCGCGAGAAAGAGGCAATTCCATACTTTTTTGCCTTATATAAAATCATAGGTGACATGGTATGTTGTATTCCTCCGAGATTCAAGAGGAAAGAGTTGCGACATGTCACATGTGAGGTGGATCCCATAGCAACCCCTCGAATATCCATCTTTACTACCACAGCCACTATACGTCTATGTATTCTACTATCTTATAATAATGATTCATTCTAGGCAAAATGGTCACACATCTGTACATATGAAGGGTGGAATCTGAAACAGCCAAAATGGCAAATTGCCATCAAGAGAGAGGTCAATTGACCTCTCTTCTGACTTGCAAGTCAGAAAGCAATAGATGACAACACTGTCATGACACCGTTGATCAAGGGTGTGGAGATTTAAATGGATCAGATGGTGGTAGATGTTGATCATTCCCATGATGGGTCAGTCAAGGGATCCCATGAATGTCTCTCCATGTAGGGTCTGGGACCACCAACAGAGTATCTGTATATCTTTGATTGAGTATCGGATCATTAAATGAAGACGATCCGCTCAACAAAAACCCAAGATTGTATGGTTACATGTTGAAATAACAGTCAACAACCGAAGAGTTTGGTTTGAACCATCATGTATGAAATGACATGCATGGCATGAAAGCCAACCAAGGCTCTTCTTGGTCCAAGCTTGCAAAGCTGGATATCAAATTCTCTCACTATATCAGATGCTGATTGCTTGTTATGTGATGTAGTATGATTATTGATTACACAATATCTGCAAGACGTGATTGAAATAAGAGGAATCATCAATATCCACGTACGATCAAAACACGTCCTCCTGTCTTACGGAATGCAGAAGGGTCTTTCTTCTGCTTTTGAACGTATCTACTTTCTTACAGACATAGGGAATTACTATTAAAGTATAAAAAAAGAAACATCGGCGTTTGGTGGAAGATATCGAGGTCACACGGGGACCTGTTGTTTCTTAGAGGGCTGGTTCATTTCAGAAACAAAAGACGTCGATCGTGAAGAACGGACGCTTGCATACTTCACTTTAGCATAATGAGATCTCCAGAGACATTGGTGGAAGCCAAAGAGCTTCAACATGTGCACTTGTTGAGAGAAAAACAGTGGTTTGCTCGGTTGGATGTATGGCCATTTTGCTTCATCTATGCTGCATGGACGGTCGTCTTTTTGATGGGATACCTAGATCAAGACGTATTGGATGATATACCATCGAGTATTGAAGAGCCTGTCGTTGTTGTTGAGAATGATACGATGATGGGGCAGATGAATGCAACAAACTCAACAGAGTCTTTGATGGAAGAGTCCCACCCCAATCCTTTCTGGATAGCGCAGCTGTCTGGCTTAATTCTTGTGTGTTTACATGTATTTACACATCTTTGTACCGTGTGGAGTGTGGATATTCGATGTCTCGTTGGTTACACGAGTGTTGGGTCTGTTGAAGAGGCCACAAAAGCCAAGGTTGTGCCGCACAAATTTGTAGGAAATAAAGATGTGGTCACTATCGATGTCAAAAGTTCTGATGGAAAAGAATACCAGAGAAGCTTTACGTTTCGAAAGCTTCGATTTTTATGGGATGGTGAGCAAAATATGTTTAAAAAGTTGAAGTACCCAACAAAAAAGACCTTTACAGAGTACAGGAAATGTTCTGGGTTGACAACTCAGCACCAGATCGACTCTGCATTGGAGCGATGGGGTCCAAACAAATTCGAAGTGCCTATTCCAGCGTTCCGGGAATTGATGAAGGAACAACTCTTGGCACCATTCTTTTGTTTCCAGGTATTTTGTGTTGCCCTGTGGGCCATTGACGAATACTGGTATTATTCCCTGCTCACGTTATTCATGTTGGTGACGTTTGAATCCACTGTAGTTCATCAACGACAAAGGAATTTGTCTCAGGTGAGGGCGTTGCAACAACCTCCAAAGCCAGTGATGGTGTACAGGTGTGGAGCATGGACTGAGATTTCTGGAGATGCATTGCTTCCAGGGGATGTCGTATCACTCACAAGAACTAAACAAGACGGTAGTGAAGGCATGGTAATACAAGCGGATATGTTACTTCTTGCTGGGACGTGTATTGTTGACGAAGCTGTCTTGACAGGTGAATCAACTCCACAATGGAAAAATTCAATTGGAGAGGCCTGTGGGGATGAAATCGACTCGTCTGAGATTGCAGCTGATGAAATCCTTTCGGTGAAGAGACATAAAATGAATGTCATATTTGGTGGGACAAAGTTGATGCAGGCAAGTGGTGATTCAGAGGCGCATATCAAGACACCTGACGGTGGCTGCCTTGCTGTCGTTTTAAGGACTGGGTTTGGTACAGCACAAGGCCGTCTGATGAGGACCATTCTGTATTCTACGGAACGGGTGAGTGCAAATAATTTCGAGACATTTGTTTTTATCCTCTTTCTCTTGATATGGGCGATTGCAGCGTCGGCATATGTCTTGAAACATGGTCTCGCTGATCCAGACAGAGATAGATTCAAGCTCATACTCAATTGCATCATGATTTTGACGTCCGTTGTTCCGCCAGAGCTTCCAATGGAACTTACCATTGCAGTGAATGCATCTTTGATTGCTTTAGCTCGTAAAAGGGTGTTTTGCACGGAACCATTCCGTATTCCATCTGCAGGAAAAATAACAACATGTTGCTTTGACAAGACTGGCACATTGACATCAGACCATATGGAAATCGAAGGCGTCTCTGGAAGTAGCGAAAATGATATAGAGTTGAAATCAAATCTAGATTCTCTGCCGTCAATAGTATCGCTGATTGTATCTTGCTGCCAAAGTCTTGTGAAGGTGGAGGATGATGTGGTGGGAGATCCAGTAGAGGTGGCAGCATTGAAAGCGACACAATGGAAAACAAAGGGTGATGTTATTACTTCTCCTAATGCTCGACAAGTGTGCCAGATTTTGCATAGGTTTCACTTTTCCTCGTCGTTGAAGAGAATGTCTACAGTGGTCAAGGTGGATGAAAAGGACACAAGGAAAACAAACCACTTTGTACTTCTTAAAGGTGCTCCAGAGACTATTCACAATCACCTCAAAAGCATCCCATCATACTATGATAAATGCTATAAACAGTATGCATCGGAAGGCGCCAGAGTTTTGGCGTTGGCCTACAAGCCATTGCCAGCTGACTTGACCCCATCTTCCTTGCGCCATCTGTCACGCGATGAAGCAGAGAGAGACATGATATTTGCAGGGTTTGCAGTCTTTAGGAGTCCTTTGAAGCCTCAATCAGAGCCATCTTTACGAATGTTGAAAGCATCTCAGCACCAGCTGATCATGATCACAGGTGATGCGCCTCTAACTGCATGTCACACTGCAGCACAAGTTCACATTGTGTCAAGACAAGCCATGATTCTCCATGCGCATGGTCCAATGACCCAGTGGAGGTGGAAGACTCCGAATGAGTCTTTAGAGGAAATGTTTGATTCAGATATAGAAAAGGCAGTATCCCTGGCTGATACATATGATCTCTGTATTCCAGGAGACGCACTCCTCAAAATGGCAAACGAGAGTGAAGGGATACTCAATACCTACATTCCTCTGACTCAGGTATTTGCTAGAGTAACTCCTGATCAGAAAGAGTTGATTGTCAAGGTCTTGCGCGATCAACAATTAGGAGTTCTGATGTGTGGTGATGGTACAAATGATGTAGGAGCCCTCAAAGGTGCAGATGTTGGAGTTGCCTTGTTGACACCTGCTGAAAAGAAGAAGAAGGATCCAAAAGAGCCAAAGCCAGCTGGTAAAGGTACTCTTATGATTGAGGATATGAGGAGACGTGGAGTTCCTGTCACTCCCTTCCACGAACGAATGGCAAAGATGATGGATGACATGGCTGCAGAAGCACAAGAGCCTCCTTTGGTGCAGCCAGGTGATGCAAGCATGGCAGCGCCCTTCACTGCCAAGGAGCCATCTGTCAGACCATGTCTTGACATTATTCGCCAAGGAAGATGCACCCTTGTGACAACGATGCAAATGTTCAAAATTTTGGGACTTTTGTCTCTCTCCACTGCCTACTCGTTGTCTGTCTTGTATCTTGACGGAATCAAGTTGGGTGACATGCAGGCCACCCTTGCAGGAGTTCTTACAGCAGGCATGTTCTTCTTCATTTCAAACGGAAAGCCTTTGGATACCATATCCAGAGAGCGTCCTCATCCAAGGATATTCTCCATGTATATGTTCACCTCTCTCATGGGGCAGTTTATCATCCACATGGGCTTTTTGATGCACATGCAAGCAGCAGCCCATGCCATCATGTCTCCTGAAGAACGGCAAGAGCCAGGCACAGATTTCAAGCCAAATTTAGTCAACACTGTGTGTTTCCTCACAAACTTTGCGATACAGACAATGACATTTGCAGTCAACTATGTGGGCAAGCCATGGACAACTTCACTCTCTGACAATACCATGTTTGCTCTAAGTGTCAGATGGAGTGTTGGTATGTATGTGCTTCTTAGTCTGGATCTTCTTGATGGCCTCAACAGCTGGTTCTCATTGGTTCCTCTTCCTCGTGAGCTCAAGTTCAAAGCTATTGTTTTGGGAGGACTGGCAGCATTCTCATGTCGATTGATTGAGAATACATCCCGAAAGATGTTCCCATGTGCAGTGCCAGCAGAGAAGGGAGGAGCACTCCATGCTCGCCACAGAAATACAAAGAGACGAAACAAGTCTCTGTAAATAAATAATTGATTTACTAGTACTAGTACGTATTAATATACCGGTACAGTGCTTAAATACACTGATCCATCACTCAAGGTGTTTTTTTTTTCAAGAGGCAAGTTCTTCTCACAGAACTCTCTGAATTAGATCGAATGAATCAATCACTAGAAAAATCAAATATATCTGCATACCGAGTGTAGCAAGTGCTGTCCATCCGGTGGAGAGTCGTTTCTTTGCAAGCTATTCCATTTGTTGAACAACGTGAGGTTTTTCGCTGCGATAAACGACTCAAAGGAGAATCCTCGGCTGAATAGTAGTAGAGTAGTAGAGATTTAATCATGCGGGATGGTAGGGATGGTGGATATCGCCATTACGACCGTGGTGATAGAAGGAATAGGGTGGATGAACAAGACATTCAAGCTGAACTAGAGGATTATGCTGGTCAGGACTCTCCACCGAGCCCCCATTACCAAAGATCATCTAGAAGCTACTCAAGAAGTCCAAAACGGCGTGATAGACGTAGATACGAGAGGCGGAGATCTAGGACACCAAGTCCTCGAAGTCACTCGAGGGAGAGATACTCCAGGCGTTCGAGAAGGGATAGCAGATCTCGGTCTCCGGAGAAAGATAGATGGAGATATAAGAGAAGAGACTCTGATTATGGTGGGGATTATAGGCGGGAAAGACGGGATGATTATGGACACAGGAGAGAGTATCGTAGGGAGGACAGGGAGTATCACCGTGGCAGGGACACAAAGGAAGACTATAGAACGAGGGAAGAATCAAGGTATGACGGGAAAAGGCGAGCTGATAGATATATAGATGATGAACCTGAACCTTTGAGAAGAAAGCCTGATGCAGAATCACTGCCGGAAGGGCTGCCTCCTCCTCCTCCACCACCACCACCACAAGAGCTTTGGCCAAGATCACCTGATATCTCTGCCACGTTGACATCTCTCGCAACATCTCAGGATCTATCGTTTGACAAAGAACATGGGATACAAGACTCTGGTTTGTTATATTCTAGACTTAGTCATTTGGCAGGACTGCTTTTGGGCCCAACAGTGGAATCCTGGAATGAGCAAGAGGAACAGTGCAGATTGTTGCGACTCAAGGTTGGTATCTGTGTGAAGAGTGAAGATGACAATGAACCATTTTCGAAAGATATCACGCCTGATGTAGAACCAACTGATGTGTGTGTTGATATTCCATATGTTTCTGATGGAGAGGTGAAAGATCCAAGATGTGATTATACAAAGGAGTATGAGCTTATGTCTGCATGGGTCATGAAACCAAGGCCGTTGCCAGGATTTGCAGAAGAAACGCTCAAACGAGCCTCAGAGCCAGAGAGTCCTACCCATTCTTGGTCTATGAGTCCAAAACAAATTGCTTCGAATCTTGAAAGGAAAGCACAACGGACATCTGAGAGGAAAGAACAGAGGAAAGTTGGAAGAAATACATCTATTGCTCCAGAATTCAAAAAGCAAAGTCCTGCAGGGTCAGACAAAGAGATTGAGTTGGAAGAAGGATATTTCAGTGTGAAACTCGTTAATGGTGAAGATCGATCCCTGCAATATGGTGAGATTGTTGATATGATTAAAAAGGGTGAGCTTCCAGATGGATGGCCGGCATATCGTGATGTTGATTCCCTCTGGGTTAGTGTGTCGGCGAAAGAGGGGCCAGTTGAAAAACAAGACCCTGTTGGAAACAAGGAAGAAGCGAGCGTCGCGAGCGATTCCTTGGTGTTAGAAATAACCAAGGGACAAGATGTCAAGGATATATTGCCTTGGATAAAAGATGTGTCCAACCGCGCAGACAAGGCTCTCAAATCTGCCAAGTATCCAGTCATCCTCCAATATGCCCGGGGAGGAGAGAGTGCGGGAAGGAGGGAATTCGATTTCAAAGAGGAAGCTAAAATTGCTTCAGAAAGTCAATCGGAGCATCAAAGTCTTATCAGTATGAGAAGGAATGGTAAAATCCTATGTGGAACCCCTAAACCGGTGAGCCCTTCAACTCTGGCAATGATCAAGGGATATATTCTCAGTGATCGATCCACACTACGAGACATTGCCACTGGAGCCCTCCAGAAGGCCCTCAAATCACTTCTAGACCGTAAAAATAAGAAGAATTGACGTAGCTATATGATGTTACATGTAACCATGTATATATTATAATTACTTTCTGTTTCTACCATCGCGTCCCTGCACAGCTACTCCAGGGAGCTGAGCCATATTCATGGACCTCAACATCTCCATGGTATCCTTATCTACTTCAATGTTATCAAGGTTAATTGCAGACTGGTCTGGAATGAAGTCCATACGACGTTCACGCTCCTCTTCTTGCAATTTCAAAGAGATGCCACGAACTGGTCCACGCTGAATACGCTTCATCAAATGTGTGGTGAACCCAGCAATCTTGTTCCTTAAGCGCTTGGACTGAATAATAGCAACCTCCTCAGCAACACGTTTGTTGGTATCAAAATCGAGAGTAAGACGGTTGTAATACTTCTCGATAATGACTCTAGATGCCTTTTTGACGGTTTTGGTTCTGACACGACCTATACACGACAATTCTCAGTTAGAATCGGGACTTGAACATCAACATATGTATAAATAAGAAAGAGTCAGCATGCATGCTGCAGAAAACTGGCAGAGTTCGTCCTTCGCCGTCGCCGGCGGCATAATGAATGAGAGACAGACGTAAGAAGTATCAAGCATTCGGATAGCATAAATATATTCTTTAGCATCATGTAAAGAATAGTTTTCATGATATACCACAGCGTTGCATTCGTCTCAATGTCATTGTCTGCTCAATCGAGGACGAGCCACTTGTCTGTTTCTCTTACTCGCTGCCGTGTCTCGAGTACGTACCCATGGTGACAATGTATTAAATATAGTTTTGATTGGTTACGTTCAAGACGTGTGCCTTTGGTTACGATACAAATCGATTGCTCAGTATGTCTCCTTTTGAGAGCTTTGTGGTTTCAGCGGAACCTAAAATCGTATTTACCTTCGACTCAATTGACTCAACTGAGTACTGAGTTGTTGAGTCATTTGAGCTCAAAATCATCATCGGGCCGACGTGGACAATTCGTTTGACGTCACTGACGTCAGACTCTCAGCTCCTTGGTTGAACGTCGGATGCGGTCGTTTGTATGAGCAAAATAGAGTAAATCTATCAACAGTCAACTTTAGTATCAAATTGGGAAATCTGCTATTGTTGTGAATCCATCGACGGGTTCAAAGTGTGGTCTCTCAAGCCACGTGTGTTTCAACTTAAAAGGTACCCATAGCTAGAGATGAGAGACACAAAGACACGTACGTGTATCAAAAATCTATAGATAACATACAAAAGATGGTTTATTTACGGTAGAAAACGCACGTGTTCAAACAGCGTGATACATCTTTCCCCTCTGCCAAGTCGCCTTGGCACGCAAAAGTGTGTGGCTTCTTTCAGCAATCAATCGGACAGTGTTGAGCCATGCATCTTTGTATAACGATAGTACTCTTATTCCATCTCCTAGAATACGGCTCCGCCAAAGCCCAGGTGTCGGATACTGAAGTCTGTCCAAGGTATAGGGTGGAACCTGGAGATACCCTGTCATCCATCTCCCTGAACACAGGCTTTGATGTCTATTCGATCACTGTGGCGGTGGAAGCATGTGGGAAAAGAACAAATCCTCTTTCCATGGGAGCTATCTGTCTTCCTGGAGGAGAACATCCAGGATGCAAGAATGTGGATCATTTCCGTGATAATGGAAAGTGTCCGTATTATGTGGTTCAACCTGGTGATACGTTGGATACAATCGCAAATGCTGTGAATATATACTTGCCCGAAGTGGAAAAAGTTAACGTTGGATTGGCTTTTGAAACTCTTGCACCACTGGACTTGGTGAAGCTTCCTCCTTGGGATGCATCAGTATGTGGGAATGATTTCCCAAAGACTCAGAGAGAGCTAGATGCATTACCACCGGCACCCCCACCTCCTCCCATGGTATCTACTGTAGGATATGGAAACGGTGAATTAGTAACGTGTGACGCATACATAGTAAAACTTGGGGATACCGTATTTTCTATTGCAGCAACATTTGGTATTCCAGTGAGTGTCCTGGTGGAGAGGAACCCTGATGTCGCAGGCGGTGCACCATTCGTGGAGGGCATGATTATCAAAATGTCTGATGAGGATGAATGTGATCGATACGAGTTTTTTGATGGATTGGCTGAGATCACGGCAAGCTTAAGTCAACCACCTCCAGCTCCCCCTCCTCCCCCTCCTGGGCCACGGCAAGTGAGTACCATTACAGATGATAACCCGATGGTATATAATGACATTACGAATGATGAAGAAGACTATGGTACTACATACAAAAATGAGGAAGACGACTCTGCGGATAAAACACCAACGTATCAAAACGTTGTGAGTGACAATGTGCCAGATACTGATCAAGGTGGTTCAGGCCCAGGTGTCGGGGTGTACATTATGATTGGCTGTCTGTGCTTCTTACTGTTTGCCGTGATCATTTTCATGTCGTTTGCCATCTCCAACTCAACAAAGAAACATGGAAATCAAGAAAAGAGGAGAAGACCATTACAAACGAACAGCCAAAACGAGAATGACAGCATGACTGGTTCAGATACTAGTCTTGACGGAGGTTCCTCAACCGTAAAAGACAAGCTTACTGATAGTGATAGTGTATGATTCAATTTCTAATCAATAATAATGTATAGTTTTTTACTATTTTGTAATTGTGTTTCAATGTAATTTGCACGTAGAGATGTTCAGCTTGGACAAACTCCAATTGACTGGTCCCCCTTCTTCTTCTCTTTTGAGATATTGACAGACAGAGATCTGTTACGATGATGATTATACATACATATGAATGGAATAAATCAAACAAGAGTGCAACAGTCTCTCCGTGATCTCGATGTGACCCAGGAAACCGAGTGGGACTGCGGACTGGCTGTGGCTAGAGCTATTCTCAGGATAAAGAACTGTCCTTTTGAGTCAATAGATGCGCCTTGCCGTAGTTTATGGACAGTTGAACTTGTATTATTGCTCTGCAAATACGGTGCAGGGGATGGTATTGTGTTCATGACGACATATTGTGGCGTAAATCCAAATCACAAAAAGTGCCTAAAGTTTTATAGCAATGCAATGGGGCTGCATCAGAATGAAGAAGATATTGAGCAAGCGTTCGATATTGCTCGAAACATAGGAGTGACTATTACACAACGAAAAGTGTCGGATGAAGAGTTGGAAACAGTTTTAATGAATGGAACACATGTGGTCGTAGTTCTTGTTGATGCAGCATTACTCATGGGTGAAGAAGAAGGAGGTCACTTTCTCGGTCATTATATTTTGCTCTATGGATTTGATTCCAGTCTTGATGTGTTTCTTGCAAAGAACCCAAATTCATCCTCGTTGAATGATCATATTCACAAGACACGTCTCCACAAGGCCAGAATGCAGTATGGGACAGATGATGACATCATATTTGTGCCGGTATGATGTATGCCTCGTGTCGCGGTTACATGGAAACTATTGGAAAATTTTTTGAATCATCCCTCCTATTTTCTTCGCCATGGTTCTTTTCTGTTGCTTGGTGGGGGTTTCCCCTGATTCTGTGTTGAGAATGGTCTGATCCTCACAGGCCTCTATCTCTCTCGGGGACGGAGATGCTTTTGGTAATCTTTTCTGTACACAATGTTCATTCAATTTTGGTGACATCATACCGGCACCTCCAGGTGTCTCTAGCCAATATCTGGTAGATTGATCCTTCATCTCTGCAGGACATCTTGGACCCTCAACTTGTGGAGTATAGTACCCATGCTTGATTGCGTTTCTACTCTCAAAAGGCAAAAGTGGAGATTTGGGAGTCCCTTTATATGCTGAGAGCATGAAATCTTTCGTGGATCGACGTCTCATTGCAGTTGCCTTTTCTTGAACTGATTCATGGCCTGTTGCCATCTGTAGCCTTTTACATGCCATGACTACGGCATGAACTGACTTTGTTTGGAGCATGGAAGCATATATGTTATGTTTGAATTCTTTAGTCTTCCATTCTGAGTTTGATCGGACAAGCCACTCGTGATTCAACAAGTCTTCCACTGTTGCCCTGTCCCTATGATCTGTCTTGAGGCACATGGAGATGAATGATTGCAGTTCAGTCGACAAAGATCTCAACCATTTGCTAAACCAGAGGGTATGATCATTCTTTTTATCTAGATGCGTGACTTGTAGCATGATCCTTTGGGACTCCTCTTGTCCCCTATCCTGAGGGACATTCCCAACACTTTCTAAAATCATGCCAAGTACGCCAACATCATTATTTCCAGGAAAGGCTGGAGTTCCTGACAATATCTCTATTAAAATACATCCCACAGACCATATATCTACTGATTTTGTGTATGTCTTATGTCTCAATAACAACTCAGGTGCTCTATACCAGCGTGTTGAAATATACTGTGTCATCTCCACTGACATCTCACCCGTTTGACCCTCGTCATCACTGGGATCAAATCGTGCAAACCCCAAGTCACATATCTTGATAATCCCATGCCCGTTGATCAATAGATTTTCCGGCTTGATGTCCCTGTGCATGATGTTTCTCATATGCAACTCTTTCAAACCATCAAGCAGCTGCCAAATGATTCTCTTGGCATCATTTTCTCGCATACCTCGGGGATGCTGCTCAAGAACTTGGAGCAATGTTTGATCAACGTGTTCAAAAACTAAACAGAGCTTCCCTGTCTGTGTCGAGAAGTAGTCCAACAATCGCACCACATGGGGATGTGGATTCTCAGATACTAGTTTTAGCATTTGCAATTCCCGTTTGCACTTGTTGCTTCTACGATGTGTATTCTTATCTATTCCCATCCCTGGCTTTTTGAATTTTTTCACTGCTACAAAGGGTTCCTCTGGACTGGGGCATGAGGTTGGGTGGCCAACTTGAACTTTGCACTTGTATACATTTCCATAGCTCCCTTGCCCTACAAGGCATACCGCCTTGTAATAATTCTGCAAAATCACTCAAAGAGAATCTCATGTGGAGTTTGACAGGCTGTGGACCTTTGGTGTTGCACACAGACATCATGAAAAGACCCATGGTCTTGAGATCACAAGATTGAGACATAAATGCATTAGAGATACTACGTACGTCCATTCCAAACGTGAGATGGGTGTATCAAGATGATATCGGATACAACGGCAATACACTCTTGTCACTCGGTTGCACGAAATCTGTTTTATTTCAACCAACGCCTATCCAACCAACCGTCTTGAACAACGAGGACAGGGTAGAAGAGTGTAAAAGTCTCATTCACTCGTTTCTGGTGGATAATTATTCTTATTCTTATTCTTATAAATAAAAATAAAAATATTTTATGTCATATGTGTTCTATTTGATTCAACAGAACGAGTGTAGGATAAGTTCC
>PJEL010001208.1_pt1 | contig 27215 bp, 27 predicted proteins | sample 1853271 | NCBI WGS metagenome assembly PJEL01 (sample SAMN08108733, study PRJNA415343) | Invertebrate metagenome, whole genome shotgun sequencing project. | host: Globobulimina | place: Sweden: Gullmar Fjord | collected 2015-08
TTCCAAGCAGCCAACAGAAACATCCCTTGCCCACCGTTGTTAGTCAGCCCCTTGTTGGCTAAAGCTAACCCTCCCTCCAGGCACAATAGGCACAACAAAGCAACATACAACTGCTGTACTCCGCTAACCAGATACTGGTAGCTTCGCTTACTGGGCAGACCAGGCCACCACCACGACAATAGGGGCAACCAAGCTTCAAGCACTACTATCCCTAATAGACCCCAACACCAGGGCTGCTTTTGAGGCCAAGCACTCCATAACAACAGCATCATCACCAAAGCCAAACGACAGACCATCACTTGGCTTCGCTTAACCATTAGCGCTCTCGTTGCTTGGCCGGAGTGTTTGTTTGCCCTGATATAGCTCCGCCTCGACCAAGGCACCAATCTCTTATCCCAAGCCATGTACGACATCGTCCCCAGGGCTATAAATGGTATGGGCAGGCTACATTGCTCCACCTGCTTTTCTGCCTTCTCTGGCTGGCTTGCCCTTTCTAGTGCCTCCTCGCTTGGCAGCTTCAGCACCACCAGTAGCAATAGGCTCAACAATAAACATCGGTACAGGCTTTGTTTTTCAATCGGCATAGATCCAGTCCCTTTCTTTTATACAGCTATCGACTTGGATTATACCAACCATTGGACTGGTTTTTGTGCTGGAAATCAATTATATTTTGGGCTATTGTCTCCGACCATCTGTTTTTCCGACTATTAGGGCTGAAATTGTTTTTTGTTTGGACATCGTTTTGGAACTAATTGATTGTTCATACCCTAATATCTAGGGGGGTAATGTGGCATACTCCCTACATATTGTGCTTTGCTTACATTTTCTCTTTCCCCAATCTGCTCTTCTCCCTATCATTTTTTTGTCCCATCTGTGAAACGCTGCCGTGAAAGTCCCACCCGATTAAAGTCTAGCCAACAGGTCAGTAGCGTTGCAACCAGCTCTAAAAACTCGACCCTCATCCCACCCAGTGAGCGAACTTCCCCCGCTCACTGAGCAGATAACACCCCCAACCCCCTCCTTTTTACCAAGTCACTCAATGGAGGTGAATCAGCACGCAACTTTGCTTGCGGCTTGGTTGCCCGCTCAAGTTGCCTTGAGAGCGTCCGGGGAGTTACTCCGTTCCGAATGTCCATTTTTAAGCAATCTGTGATTGCCGATCTTAGGTTGATACTTTACGCCGGGCTTGTTTCGAGTGAATACGACGTGTAGATTGACCACGCAGTCTGAAACCTTGTTCTTTTGAACCCTGCCCTGTTTATCACCTTGACAAACTAACCAGCGACCTTGAATCATGTTTATGTAATTGGCAAAAAGGGAAATAATACCATATTCCGTTTCCCTCTAAAATTCAGCTTGCTTAAATGTCTCATCGAATGTAATATAAAAAGACCTACGAAGTGGGCGAGACTTCATAGGTCTTTGTTGTTGATAAGCCTGATTGCTCAGGGATGAAGATTTAGCCTTTTTGGGGTGGCTTCTTTTTGCCTTTTGGGTTGGGTGTCATTCACGTGTGGGCAATCAGGCTGTCAACATCGGCACTTAATTTGTGAAGCGTGATGTTGATGGCATCAATGGTCGTTTGAATCTTGACCAGATTTTGCAAGATATGACCGGTTGTCATTTCAACGGGCATTTCTTCAAGTTGCCATTGTTTTAATAATTCTTGTGGGGGCATTGTTCCCATTGGTTGCTCCTTTCTTGCTTTGATGTAAGTTAATACGATAAATTGTAGTCTATAGGACTACAATTTATCGTATTACTTAATAGGTGTCAAATCCTACTGATGGAAAAATTTGGGGAAAAGTTGCATATTTTGCGTGAACAACGTAACCTTACTTTAAGACAATTGGCTGGAACCTTGGGTGTCCATTACTAGAAAAGCCGGGAAAGCCCAGAATCTTAGCTTTATCATAAGCTCAATCCGGCTTTTCTTTAAGAAAAACCCCATTGAGCGTTAAGGAAGCCCCCTTACTTTAGTGGGGGGTTTTTCACACACACTTAAACAAGATTGAAAATGGGCAAAAAAGGCCGTCAACGGATTTGGTACTCAAAATATCACATTTATTTGAGGTAACGACTGACCAGCTTATGAAGGATGAACTTGAATTGGATTAGTGGTTTAGGAAGGAATTAAGGAGGTTTTCTTATGAGTAAAAATGGCAATGCACACCATACACTTTACCCTCATATCGTAAAAATTGAGGGGGTTTGTGGTGGGGAAGCGATTATTGAAAAAACACGTATCGCTGTTTGGCACATCGTTGATTACTATTATAAAGTTGGTATGTCAGTTGAAGAAATCTTAGCAGATTGGGATTACTTGATACCTGCTCAAGTATTTAGTGCATTAGCGTACTATTACGATAATAAAACCGAGATTGACCGCGTACGTCAAGAGAATAGTTACGAATACTGGCAGGAACATTATGCCCCCATCGCCGCCTAATCCTCCCAAGCTACATCTGAATGAACACTTGTCGCCACGATTGGCCGCGCAGTTGCGTAAGCATGGTTTCGATGTCATATCTTCTCAGGAAGCGGATTTGTTATTGGAGAAGCCGGGAAAACCCATTAGGCTTCAGCCATGGGATGAAAGGCCAGTATTTTTTGCCCATCTGTGCTCAAATGGGCTTCTCCCTGGAGAAACCCATTGAGCTGGCTGATGCCCAAGACGTTTACGCTTGGGTTTCTCACCTGAGCCGGATGATAAACAACTGGCTTATGCTGCCTCAGAGGAACGAGCCATCCTAACCTTCAATATAAACGATTTCTCAGAATTATATGTCCAGTATTTGACAGAAGGCAAGGAGCATTGGGGAATTATATTTTCAACGCGAGAGCCAATTGGGGTTTTACTAAAACGATTATTGCGTTTACTTCATGCTGTTTCTGCTGAAGAACTAAAAAACCAAACTCGCTAGCTCAACGAGTTTAAATGAAAAAACTTTCCCAAAGTGCCGTATAACAAACCAAATAAACCCGACCAAAAAAGTGGCGCGGTTATTGGGTGTTGTGGGGCCAACAAAGTAAACAATTATTGTACGTCTTTGGGGTTTCCTTTTTTGGCAGGTTATTTGGGGGCGTTAGACAGCAGCGGAAGGGTGTTTATAGTTCAAAGAAGATTCCAGATGCTACGAAAGTATACTTTGTTTTTGTCACTGTGGCTTGTCCTGCAACTGGGGATAGGGTGCAGTGCCGGACTTGGGGAGAATCGGATTGTACCTACGCCTTCTGTGTCTGATTTTCCGAGTTACTGCGCTTTAATTGTCGATGAGTTCTCAACCCCAGATTCACAAGCGGCCTGGTCCCCCGACGGCAGGCGGTATGCCATTGTTGATAGCGGATGCGGTGTTGTAGTTGATGCAAAACAGCGACGTACTTTCGCAACGCCCATAGCGACAGGTCCTGGATTCTGGCGTTGGACAGCGGATAGTCGTTTTGCTATTTTCAGATACCGGAATGCCAAGGGTAACTCGATAACTTATGTTTTTGATGTGGTGAGCTGGGAGTTTGAGCAGACCCCAGGGTGTGCGCTTGTACAAACCGGGTCTCTTATGGCGTGGGTATCTTGCGGTGACTATCCAATAGCACTTGCACCAAATGGGCCGCGATTTCTAATGGAAAACGGCAACCTGGTTAATTTGCCCGGATTTCAAAAGACTCGTCTCCAAGCACTCTGGAATGCAGACCATCAATCTGTTCTAGTTGCAGACTGGTCACCGAATGGTGATTACTTGGCATTCGTGGCAGGTAATTATCTATTCAAATACAAAGGTGGTACGCTGTATCTAGCGCAGGGAGATGGGACTCGGGTTCAACAGAGCCTGTCTTTTAAAGATTACCACTCTCTACAATGGGCGGCGGATGGTACATCGGTAACTGTAGAAACCGACATCAATCGGTACATTGTAGATGTCGCAACTATGCAAGTACAAGTTGTATCAGCTTCGACACCACCTTAGCGTCTTCCCTCACCTAACAACACCAATCCCGTGTCAAAAAAGCTCAAAATGTTGGGAAACAGATATAACCAATTGGCTGTAAACGTTCACCTCCCCCTTTGCTCGCATGTCGGGTGTAACGTCATTCCCGCACGTGTTAAGCGGGAATCCAGACCTACAGCTTGTAGATTCCCGCTTAAACCATGCCCGGAATGACGGGGGGCTGAACGGTTACAATTGGCTAATAGGGTAGAATTAGCAAGGGGGGTGAATGATTACCGCTCCACTTGCTCCAATCTTTCTCCGGGTACAGAGTAGGCGACGATTTACAATTTTGGATTTCAGATTTACGATTGAGGAAGGTTTAATCGTAAATCGAAGGTGGGGGAGGGGCATAGATTGGGTCTTGAATAGAGCAGCAAGGGTCAGGGCGAACTTGCTTGCGAGGTCAATCCCGGTAGTTGCGAGACGGTGACAAAAGTGTAGCCCTGCTGGCGGAGTTGCTTGATGACAGTTGGCAGGGCTTCGGCGGTGTGCCAGCCCCAGGTGTTCATGTGCATAATGACAATTGAGCCGTTTTGGGATTTGGTGATGATCTCATTGACAATAGCTTCGGCTGAGATGCCAGGGTCGGGGTCGCCGGTTAGAACATCCCACTGGATGGTTTGTAGGCCGTGTTGGCTAACCACAGCCAGCGATTCTTCGGTGTGGAGACCAAAGGGAAAGCGGAAGATCGTTGGCTGGCGGCCGGTCAGGGTAGTCATAAGCTGTTGCGTACGCAGAATTTCGACGCTCATTTCTTTGGGGCTGAGGTGGGTGAAGTTGGGGTGGCTCCAAGAATGGTTACCTAACTCAAAGAGGGGGTTGCTTGCCAGGGCGCGGGTTTGGGCCGCATGGCGCTGCATCCATAAGCCGCCCAGAAACAAGGTGGCTGGGGTGCGGGTATCGGTCAGGATGTTGATGATGCTTTCATCATACCCGCTTGGGCGATTGGTACTCTGGCAGGCATCGAAGGTGAGGGCGATATAGGGCTGAGAGCGATCACCGTGGTGAATGAGGGCCGGCGTAAGGGGTAGCAGTTCCAGGGCAATGTCAGGTGTGGAGTCTGGTGAGTCAGTCGGAAGTATGGTCACAGTTGGTCCAACGATTGGCGGAGGTTGGTCAGTAATGACGGCCGCTGGCTGTATCTCCATCCCCAGTGGCCTGGACGTGGGAGTTGGCGACAGTGTTGGCTGTGTGACTGAGCGGCAGCCAAACAGCCCCGCTATAAGTATCATCAAAATGGAGAGGGTAATTCTTTGCTGTGTATGCGGCGATATCATGTTGCTCTTGTTAGGGGAATATCTCCCTATTTCAATCTCCATGTATTTGAGGGACACTACTCAAAATACCTAATCTGGTACTTATACCCTTGCTCCACCAAGAAAAGCTGGCGGTTAACAGCAAAGGTCTGTTCGGTAGTACTCTTTGAAACCAGGGTATAAAAATGAGAGGAGTGTTCTTTCGGGCGTAGAATACGCCCCAAGCGCTGGGCTTCTTCCTGGCGAGAACCGAAGGTACCGGAAATCTGGATCATTACGCTGGCATCAGGCAAGTCAACGGCAAAATTGGCGACTTTGGAAACAGTCAAAACCTTGATTTTCCCTGCCTTGAAATCATCATATAAGGCTTCCCGTTCGGCGTGTTTGGTTTTTCCGGTAATGATGGGCAGGTCCAGCGCTGTGGACAATTTCTCCAGTTGAGAGATGTATTGGCCGATAACCAGAATGCTGTCATCAGGATGGTTGAAGATTAGTTCTTCTACCAGCGAGGTTTTTCTGGAATTTTCAGAGGCTATACGGAACTTTTGCCGTTTGTCGGCATAAGCGTAGGCAAGTTCTTCTTCATCAGGCAAGGGAATCCTGTATTCGATGCAGATAGCCTCGGCAATGTAACCCCGATTTTCCAACACTTTCCAAGGAACATCGTATCGTTTGGGGCCAATTAGGGCAAATACATCATCTGCTTTGCCGTCTTCACGCACCAGGGTGGCGGTTAGCCCCACCCGTCGCTTGGCTTGAATGCCGGTTGTGGCTCTGAAAACAGGCGCGGGGAGCAGGTGAACCTCGTCGTAAATGATCAAACCCCAGTTCTGCTTGGTAAAAAGCTCCAGATTTTGAAACGGATCATCCTTAGAACGGCGATAGGTCAGCATTTGATAGGTGGTAATGGTGATGGGTTTGATGTTTTTGGTCAGGCCGGTGAATTCGCCAATGTCATCAGAGATGACGGTGGTTTTGGCCGTGATCTCATCGCGCCATTGATGCACCGAAACGTTGTTGGTAGTGATAATAAGGGTTTGGTTAGCGATGCGGTCTATAATCCCCAGGCCAATGATTGTTTTACCGGAACCACAGGGGAGGACAATGATGCCGCTGCCGCCGCTGGCCCGGCCGGAGTGGTAGAACGCTTCAACGGCTTCTAGCTGGTAGTCTCGCAGGACAAAGGGGTTGTCATCTAAATCAATCTTGCGCAGAGCCAGCTCAAAGGGCGTACCGGGCACATAACCACACAGGTCTTTAACCGGATAGCCTATTTTTACCAACAAATGTTTAACATTGCCACGTTCGGTGGCGGCAATCAAAAAGCCGTTGTCAGTTTCTACTTGCCAAAACGCTTGCAAAGTTTTGTCCTGGCGAATTCTGTTCAGGATGATACTATCTTCAACCGTCAAGCGCAATTGCTGCGGCGACTCTTTGGTTAATATCAGGCAGCCATAAGTTTGGTACCATTCCCTGATGTCGGTCAGAACGTTGGCCGGCGGTTCGTAGCGGGTAAAACGGTCCAGTCCGTCAATAATTTCAGTTAGGGTAATGTCAATAGCGGCGGCGTTCCAAAGTGAGAGCGGGGTAATGCGGTAGGTGTGAATAAATTCGGGCGACTTGACCAGTTCGGCAAAGGCGACCAGAAAGTCGCGGCACTCGCTGTATTGGGGGTGGGCCACTTCGAGCATAAGGGTGTGGTCGCTTTGAATAATCAGGGGACCGCTCATTAAACAATATCCTCTATTTTGATACGATATTTTTTCTGCATCGCTTTAAGGGCTGCTTTGGCCGGCGTTTGATGTTGTTCAGCATACGTCAGGGTGTGCTTGTTTTTGTCTACCGTAATCGGACACCTGGCCCGAACCATAGCCCGGCGGTATTCTTCCAGAATTTCCGGGGTTGGAAAGTGAAGGGTGATGGCGGTTTCGCGTTTTAAGACAAGCGCTTGTTTCTTTTTAGCTTTGGCCGCTAACTTTGATTTTTTAACAAAGATGGTTTTGGCTTTGTCCGGCAGCGGTTTCAAGCCGTTCTCTGGGTGACTGATTAACAAGGGCACCTGTTCGGTTTCCTCCAAGCGGACAAATACCGAGGCCGGGGCCCGAACAATTTTGAGGGTGGGCGTAATATCTTCGACGATCAAATCGGTCACTGCGGGTAATTTTGCATTTCCTTCAAACAACCCAAATCCGTCGTACAGGGTAAATACATCTGAATGGCCGGTCCATTCTTCTAACTCCATCAATACATTCTGGGGTAGCTTTTGAGCAGAGAGATCCTGGAGTAGTTTTATAACATCCAACGATTCATCCGCTGCGAGTTGGGTGGTTACTTTTTTCTGGTCCAATTTCAGGATAGTGACTGTATCGGCGGCAACTATGTTGGTCAGCGGGCCGAGTCGATTCAGAGCATTGAGTGGATAAAAGGCCGATTCGACGTGGATTTCAAAGTTGGGTTGCACAGTCACTTTGGGCGCGGGTATCTTGCCCCGCATCAGTTGCAGAAAACGCTCACTCACCCTAAAGGCACACAGGGCATTCAAGGATGGGTTCAGGTTTTTAGACTGGGACTCACCATAGGCTAGATCAACATAGTGCAAGGTCAAGGGGATATTTTCCAAAAAACGTTCCACATACCGACCCTCGACCCGTTCAAAAGCATCCGGGTCAGACTCTGAAATATCTATTTCGTGGCCCCAGTCATGTTTGCTTTCATGAAAGTTGCCATAGCGGGTGGTTGGAGCTGGTGATCGTCCCCATCTATCTGGTTTAGGAGAGGGCAACTTTTGGGGGATGAGAAAATAGGGATGTTTATTTTTAAGATATTGCACCAGAGAAGCCGTAGTGAACCAAATCCCACTCTGGCAGTGATTTAGAATATCCAACAAAAACCAGCGGGCTTCGGGAAAATCCAGGGTAGGCAGAACACCCAGAGCGCCACCCCAATGAGAAAACCCATTCAACCGACCCAGGAGGCCGGGGCTAAAAAACTCACTGGCGGAGGAATTTCCATCGTTAATCAGCCGCTCTAACAACCAGTGTTCTTGCTCGGCCAGGGATAAGGCCAAGAATTTTTCATAGTTGTCGGCTTGAAACTCAATGTAATTGTCGGGGAAGGAGGGTTCTCGGCTGCTGTAACCAGCATAGACTCCTTCGCTGTCGTAATAGATAAAATCAAGTTCTAAGGCCAGCCAGTCGATATAATCAATCCAGTCCGATTCGCCGTACTCTTTGATGTGATCCTGAGCTTCGGAATCGGTCATCAGCTTGGCCAAGCGGCGCAGGTCGGTTTTACTCAAGTTGTTGTTTCGATGTGAGCGTTTAACCTGCCGTGAGCGAATGTAGTCGATAAAGGTGTGCAGGTCTTTACGCAGTTGACACGGGTTTGTAAATATGTCCAGTCCAGCAACATCAATTGGGGTTAATTTTATGTCGCTCATTCTGCTTGCACCCACTTGATTACATGACCGGATTTATTGACCAGTTTTTCAATAGTTTTTAGTTGCTGCCGGGGGAAAGCAATAAAGTCCTGGGGTAAAAAGATAATCTGGTTGGGGGCAGTGATTGCTTTTTGGAGGGCTACTTTTAAGCTCAAATCTTTGATTTTAGCAATGAGTAAATCCTGATGAACAATTTGTTTGCCCCAGCGCTGGTTAATGGTTTTCATCGCTTCGGCAAAGGTGGGCGCATTTTCTTGCAGCCACGCTGTCAGCGAGTGCGACTGAATAGAGGCCATCACGCGCCCCATTTTCACCAGGTTTGGTGAGGCTTCCAACTGCTGGTCAAGCACTTTCATATCGGCAACACGGCTCAAATATTCCAGGCTTTGATAGGGAATGAGATGCAAATTTAGAGCTAAAGTTTGGGTCTGAGTAAGGTGCAAATAGTGAGCGGGGTCCAGATCGGTTCCGGCGAGCAGATTATTGTCCGGCAAACGGTAATAGACCTGATTATCGGCTACATGTTTTATTAAACGGCCCCATTGCCAGCCAACCTGGCAAATCTTGTCCGCATCCAACTTAACCTCATTTTTACTCTCCAGGGACCAAAAAGTAAAAACCTTTAGCAAAACCGATAATTCTTGTGGCGTAATCCATTCTTGCGCTTTAAGCAAGGCCAGGGCATAAGTAATCCCTTCGAGCAGCGGCAGGGCGTGGGTTTTTGATACGGTGTGTTTTACTTTTGACTCGCGGATAGCAAAGGCCCACTCATCTTTTTGCCAATCTTGTAAGTGACTGACCAAAAATCGCTTGTCGCCTAAACGCAACTGTCCATTGACCAGGTGGATATAATATTGCTTGCCTTTTAAGCGGGAAGATGAAGATCGCTGGCCTACTATCTCCAACAGCTTGTCTCTGACCAGACTCTCATTAAACTCGCCCAGATGATCAAAAGTTACGGTATCTTTGAAGGGAGAGGGCAGAAATTGCTCAAATTCTTTGGGAAACCGAAAACGCCAGCGCTCCATTTTGGCGTTGGCATCTATAGCCCCAGCGTCTTCAGCCAGCAGCAGTATACCCCGGCGCACAAGGCTCTGTTTGACTTGCTTGAAGGTTTTTTGATAACGCTGGGTAAAGGTTGAATAACGCCAATTTTGACCCGGTTGGTTATCGTACAGCGGCTGAAAAAAGGAAACGTCAACTGCTTTATGTTTCAGCTTAAGCAAATATAATAAGCTGATTTCTCTTTGGGTCAGTTTTTGTAATGCTGCTTCTACGCCTATATCTGACAAAAGAAAATTCTCGAACAGCGCCCTGGAGGTTGCCTCTTGCGGAGAAAAGCCGCGATTTTTACAAATCGCTTTGATATCCGCCTCACTGAGGGCCTTGTGGCACATATCGCTCACCATAAGGGATGTATGCATTGGGTTTGCTAAAACTCCTAATATTTAGTCACAATGGATAATTATAGGGCATACGCCAAAAATAAGGAAACTGCCAGTTCGTCATCGAATGAATTCGATGCCTTTGGGGTTTTCCATGCAAGCTTGGCTTGGGGGCTGAACGCTTATTTATCTTTTGCTTCAGAGGTGTGGATAGTTATTTCAAAATCAGCGCAGAGTTTATCTACCATGCTCCCGGTTTCTTGGAAAAAGTATTCTCCCACCGTTACGGCGCAAGTCTTTCAGTTGCAGGGCCGACCAGCCAATGATATTGGATTTTCCAAAACCGGCGGCATACTGCATAAGCAAGGAGTAGACATTTTTGTTGTTGGCGTAGGCTCTACGTTTTTCGATGAGCGCGTTTTTGATAGACTCCGACACTCCGGCCAACTGTTCTTCAAGCTGAGTTATAAAGTAATCGTCCTCCGTTTCTATCCGCAAGGGTTGTTCTTTGTAATCCAGAGCCGCCAACAGGGGTTTGAGGGAGGTAACGAAGTAATCTTTCAGAGAGTTATACCGTTCGGTATCATAGGCGCTAATTGCAAATTCGGTCAAGGTATACTCCCCCGTGGAAAGTTTGAGGGCTTTTAATTTAAGGCTCTTTTGCTCTTCTTGAAGCTGCTGGGCCAAACTTTTGCCATTTTCATCCACCTTGGTCAGCCGGATGGCCTGTTTGTTGAAGTAGAAAAACTCCTTGTCAAAGACGCGGGCGTAGTCATTGTCGGCGTAGCGGGTCAGCGTAGCTACAATGTCCAGGCGGCTGGCCTCATCTATGGCTTTGCGTTTGGCTCCCCGGCTTTTTTTAAGGGGTTTGAATTTCTGGCTGGCATTGATTAGCATGACCTTACTAGAAAAGCCGGGAAAGCCCCTGTGCTTTAGTGCCCCACGCAGTGGGCTTGGGATGAAAGGCCAGAATCTTGGCTTTATCATAAGCTCAATAGGGCTTTTCTGATTTGATATATCAAATCTAGGAAAAACCCCATTGAGCGTTCAGGAAGCCCCCTTACTTTAGTGGGGGGTTTTTCACCCCGGCAGTGAGGTTTTTTATTTTTGTTTAATACCCACAGATAGGTATGGATGCCCGTATTAAAAAATTCAGCGGTGGGTAATTGAATAACCGCCTCCACAATATCGGTCTCAAGCAGCAATTCCCGCTTTAGAGATCAACCCAGATGCCGGGGACTGTTCTGAAGCTAAAGTTACTGATTTTGGATGGTCTATAGGTGCATGATACCAAGTCCCCGGCATCTTATAGGCCAAACCGGGAACTGCTGATTTGGTGGTAAAAACCTTGCGAATGTTGATAAAAAGGCAATTTCATAAATAAGGGTTTTATGGAAAGATTTGGGGAAAAAGTGGAGGTACACCCTCCACACTCCCCGCGCCATCGGCGGCTCTATGCCAAGGGATCATTACCGCATTTGACATATTCTTCTATTTGAGGTTATAATGAGTTTCGCTTATAGAAACTTGTTTTCTGCCAGTGAAACTGCGACAAAGGGGTTTTGTTTAAGGTGTCCGTTTATGCCAACACTGGGGTCTTCACCAACTTCCTCATATTATATAGAAAGTTTGGCTCGTGGTCTTTCTGTTTTATCCGCCTTTTCTGAAGAAAGATCAGCACTCAGCCTGACAGACATTTCCCGGCAGCTTCAAATTAATAAAACAACAACCTTTCGTTTGTTGTCAACATTGGAGACTTTGGGTTATGTGCAGCGAGACCAACAAACAAAATTATATCGCCCTGCTTTAGAAATTTTACGGCTGGGTTTTGTGGTTCTTAGTGGGATGGAGGTGCGGCAAGTTGCGGCGCCTTATCTGCGACAATTGAGTGCGGAAGTTAAAGAAACGGTCAACCTGGCCGTGTTGGACAATCATGAAGTTATTTATATTGACCGCATAGATAGCAAACATATGCTTAATGTTCATCGGCCTATTGGCTCTCGCTTGCCAGTTTACTGCACCTCAACCGGAAAATCCTTGTTAGCATTTTTGCCCCCTAAACAGTTAGAAGCCATTTTAGATGTTGTCACCTGGGAAGTTTTAACCGAAACTACCATTACAACGCCTGAAGATTTAAAAAAACATCTTGCTTTAGTTCGCAGCCGAGGTTTTTCAGACAGCAACGGCGAAATGATTCCAGAGTTAAGAGCTGTGGCCGCACCTGTACGTCAAAATAATAATCGGGTTGTGGCTACGGTTAATATCTCGGTACCATCTCATCGGGTATCTTACCAAAAATTAATCGCTGAGATTGGTCCCAAAGTTATTGAGGCTGCCTATAAAATTTCCAGGGCCTTAGGTTACAATTTATGAGGGATGATATACTGACCAGAGATGAAAAAAGTGCAAACTCATATTAGTACACAGTAATTAGTTAAGTTTCGCCTCAAGCCGACAAAGACAAATAGCTCACGGATAAACACGGATTTTTTATATTTTTTTTCATTGGTTTGAGTATATTATGGGTGTCTTGCCTCATTTAGCTGAGATTAGTCATAAAAAGATGTTTAGTAGTGAAATGCACCCTTCTGATTTCCGAGCAATATATGTGGCGAAACAAGTTACTTTATTGAGAGAAATTATTGGAGAAGCCGAGAAAACTGCTTTACACTACTAACTTTCTTAAAGGTATTGTGGCAATGATAGTGCGTAGTGCGTATCATTTCTGCCTTATAAATACGCACTACGCACTATGCAACAGTTGGAAATGAGGAAGTTATTTAGGCACGATTCCATATCACACCATAGAAAGGGGTGATGTATATAGAATATATATATATAGAAAATTTCAACTACCTTTTATCTTATTTTATTTCAATATTCTAATTATTTACACCAAGGAGGACGTAAAGTGAAGAAGTATTTTATTTTGTTGATGGTCGCCCTGATGCTGGTTGTACCGATGGCATCTGCTGCGGCTCCATTAAATCAGGGTCAGGACTACACGGTTCAGGCTGATGACTGGTTGAGCAAGTTAGCTGAAAAATTCTTGGGCGATGTATTGTCCTACGGGGCTATCACCTACCACACTAATCAAAAGAACACCGAGGATGACAGTTATGCCAGAATTACCAACTCGGATCTGATTGAAGTGGGGGCCAAAATTTACATCCCTACCGAAGAAGAAACCAATGCTTACTTTACTCAAGCTGCTGGTGAAAGTGTCGGCGAGGGTACCCTCAAAATCGGAGCGATTTTACCTCTGTCCGCCCCCGGTTCTGTTAGCGGTGGCACGGCAATGAAGGCCGCTATGGGGATTGCCCTGGAAGAAATCAATTCTGCCGGTGGCGTACTGGGACAGCAAGTTGAGTTGATTATGGTGGATACCGAAGGTTTACCCGAACGCGGAACCGCAGCCATGCAGCGCCTGATTAGCCAAGATAACGTTGTAGGCGTAGTCGGCGAATACCATAGTGCCGTTGGGTTGACCGCCAAAGAGGTGGCCCACGATAATCATGTCCCTGTTGTTTTTGCCGAGACGTGGAATGACAACATTACCGCCGTACAATATCCTGAAGTTTTCCGTATTGCTCCCCTCTCTTCTGAGGTAGCGCAAGCCGATGCCAAGTTTATCGAATCGGCAGGCGCTAAGTTTGTGGCCATTATGACCGAGAACACCGGCTACGGTATTCCGGCAGCCGAACAGACGGCTGAACGATTGGCCGAGCGCGGCATTGAATCTGAAACCTACTTTGCTGATATCGGCACCCTGGACTTTGCCCCGGTCGTCGAGCGAATCAAGGTCGGTCGTGCACCTGATATGATTGTGGTTCTGCTAACCGGCGAAACCTCATTCAACTTCCAGCAACAAGCAGCCGATGGCGGTATCGGCCCGCAAAACCTGCCTATGCTCTGTAATCAGGCCATTGGCGATAGTGAAGCCTTCTGGGCGGCTGTGCCCGACGGGAATCTGTGTACCTATCGAAAAATCGGTTTACCGGAAGCACTCTACACGGCTGAAACTATCGCTTTTGCTGATAAATACGCAACTGCTACTGGCAAAGCAGTGCCCGAATCTTACGCCATGGAGGCTTATGACTCGCTGAAGATTATGGCCCAGGCCATTAATGAAGCCGGCTCCACCGACGCCGATGCCATCATCAGCGCCCTGGAGAACATCAGCTACAACGGTGCGCTGGGGAATATCACCTTCCCCTACGGCACCCACAATGCCGTTCCCGATGATGTAGATGCCAAGTGGTGGCATCAATTCCCGGATCCGGCCATTACGATGCGCCAATATACGGAAAAGGGTCAAGATGCTAAAGATACCATTGTAGTTTGGCCTGATGCCTACAAGACAGGCGATTTGGTGCGACCTTAATCTATTCTACTGTGTAAGTTGATTTCTGGCGGGTGGCTTTGCTTTTAAGGCTAAGGCCACCTGCCTATTAAAATTGCCAATGACCAACCGCTGACAGCCGCAAGGTCAATACCGGGTAGTCAGCGGTTGGTGGTCTTTATTATATTCCCCCTTCTCATTCCCAAACTAAAGTTTGGGAATGAGAAGGGGGAAAGTTAAGAAAGAGAGGAGAGGATATTTTATGCATGCAAGCCCGCTCCTACAAGAGTTCAACTTTGGTCCGGCTGCTGCAATTGTACTTTGGGTAATTATTTGGGGGATTATCGGGGGTGTTGTTACTCCTCGTGTCTATCGTCGGAAAGACCTCGATGCCTCAGCGGCTACGTTATACGGAGCCATTGCTGGGGCCGGTACTGGCCCTATTTTGCCAGCTATCTTGTGGTACAAAACCCCTAAGCTAGATTGGCGCTGGATTGTTGCCCCTTCTATCCTGACTCTGGGTATTTTATATTGGGCTTTTGCCATTTACCATCCGGTCAACCCTTGCGTTACCAATGGCAGTTACATTGTCAGCCAAATGAGTAATGGGATTTTGATTGGCATTATCTACGGCTTAATTGCCCTGGGGCTAACCTTGATATTCTCTATTTTGGGGATTGTCAGCTTTGCCCACGGGCAGTTTTATATGATCGGGGGTTACGTTGCCTTTTTTGTCATCAATGAGTCGCTTGGGGCCGGGTTACACCCCCTGCTTGGCATCTTTATGTCCGGTTTGGTGACGTTTATCATCGGTTTGATTTTTGAACGCCTGCTGCTCAGACCTATGCACCTGGGTCAGGTAGAACGCCCCGGTGAATACGCCATTCTACTCACCTTTGGTCTAGCCTTCTTTTTGGAATATTCTGTGCTGGCCACTATAGGCGCCAACCCACGTAAAGTGGATCCTTTTTTTGACCTGGGAGGAACGACCATTCCCCTGGGCATAATTTCGCTGCCTTCTTCACGGGTTATCGCCGCCGTTATCGGGTTGATTATTTTGGGGACTTTGATCTGGTTTCTTAACTACACCTGGACGGGTCGCGCCCTAAGGGCTGTTAGTCAGGACAAACAGGCGGCGGCTGTAGTTGGCATCAATCCCCTTACTATGAACACCCTGGCTTTTGCCCTGGGGGCTATGCTGGCCGGATTGTCCGGCGCGGCACTGGTACAGGTATTGTCTTGGGTGCCCAATATCGGCGCGGTGGCCTCCGCTCGCTCCTTTGTGGTTATTGTGCTGGGGGGGATGGGTTCTCTGCCCGGGGCGATGATTGGCGGTATAATCATCGGCGTTGTCGAGTCGCTGGGCGTGGGCTGCTTTCCCGATATAGGGCGAGCGTTGGCTTATCAACAAGTCTTTGGCATGATTATCTTTGCCATTGTGCTGCTGCTTAAACCAACCGGGTTATTTGGGAGGGAATTATGAGATACATAATGTGGGGTTTGGGGGCTATCATCATTCTGATTCTGGCCTTAATTCCCTTTGCTTACGATATTTTCCCCTCTTTTCCAGTCGGCCTGATTAACGATTACACCTTGCGGATCTTAATCAGCGGTTTTTATTTTGCCATGCTGGCCTCAAGCTGGTCTTTATTGATGGGCTATGGCGGTCAGTTTTCATTTGCTCACCTGGCCTTTGCCGGGGTGGGAGCCTACACAACCGGGCTGATGGGCCGTTACCTGGGCGACTACGCTTTTGTATCCCCTCTAAGCGGGATTATCGCCGGCACTTTAATGGCCGGGCTGTTTGGCCTTGTTATTGGCGCGTTAGTGCTGCGCCTGCGTAGCACTTACCTGGCTCTCTTCACCATTGCTTTTGCCGAAATTATGCGCCTGGTCATTAGTGCCGAGAAGGATTTTACCGCAGGGCCAAACGGCTTGCCGGTTGAACCCCTTTTCCCCAACGGTATTGGGCCGTTTGCCAAAGTCGATGTCATTCCGCCCTATTTTATTATGCTTATTTTGCTGCTCGTTTCCCTGGCCCTGATGTCTTGGCTGGCCGCCTCACGCTTTGGTCTTTTTCTGCGAGCCATCCGTGAAGATGAAGAAGCCGCTGCCGCTATGGGCGTTGACGTAGTTCGTTATAAAGTGTTGGTTTTTGTGGTAACCAGTATGGTGGCCGGGCTGGCCGGGGCTGTACGTGCCCATTATGTGGGCGTTATTGCTCCCAATGATATGGTTATTCTGTGGATGAGTTTGGTCATTACCATGTCTGTTCTGGGTGGTATCGAAAGTTTAACTGCTTCAGCACTAGGGGGCATTATTGTTATTTGGGGTTTAGAGTATTTACGAGCCAATTTTGCTACAACATCGGTGATGGCCCTTGTTTTGGCTATTATTTTAACCACGGTGATATACCAGGTGGGGCGATATGCAGCCAAACAATACATGGATATTACCCTCAAAGGGTTTCAAAACGCTCTTGTCCTTGGCGGTTCCATTATTGTAGCCTTGCTCATAGGTATAGCTATTAGCATTCCGGTTACAACCGGCCTTTCTTACGCTACTTACGATATTTTTGGATTGCTTTGGCCGGAAATCATTGATATGAGTGCCTGGCGAATGGTTTTCTTTGGCTTAGTTTTGATGCTAACCTTGCGTTTTGCCCAAAATGGCTTACTTTATCCTGTTATTCAATTCTTCTTTAGCGCCGGAGATTTAGCCGATACCGTAGCCAAGCGAGACGCAGCCGGTCAAACCACTGAAGCGGGCTAATAACTGCTCGGACAACAAACAAAGGACGTAACAAATGACAAGTGAAATTCATCTGGAACTTCGGCAGGTCTCTAAAAACTTTGGGGGATTGCAAGCAGCCAAAAACGTCTCTTTTGAAATCAACGGACCGGAACTGATTGGATTGATTGGTCCCAATGGAGCCGGCAAAACAACATTAACCAATTTAATTGATGGTGCTCTGATTCCATCCAGTGGAACTATTTATTTTAACGGGCAAAGAATCGACGGGTTGAAACCCTATCAGGTAGCCCGAATTGGTTTGGGGCGAACCTTTCAAGTTACGCGTGCCTTCCGGCGGATGACAGTGCTGGAAAACTTATTGGTTCCGGGTATGGCTCTCCATACCACGGCCAAACGTCAAGATGTGGAAAAGAACGCCTGGGAGGTTTTAGAATTTCTAACCTTTGAACATTTGGCTAATGATTATGCCCGCAGTTTATCCGGCGGGCAGCAAAAATTGTTGGAATTGGGACGATTACTTATGCTCAACCCCTCCATTATCATTTTAGATGAGCCTTTTGCCGGGGTTCATCCCAAATTGATGGAGAAAATTTACGAGTATATCAATACGGTTAATGCTCAGGGTAAAGCCTTTATCATTATCAGTCACGATATGGATACCATCTTTGCTTTGAGCAAGCGTTTATTAGTCCTCAATTTTGGAGACCTCATTGCCGACGGAGAGCCTCATGAGGTGCGGCATGACCCGGTAGTGGTTGAAGCCTACCTGGGTGAGGAGGAAGAAGAGTATGGGCAGTCAATTGATGATCTAACCTCGGAAGATCATCCAAGTTAGATCAAAGGGCATCACAAACCTTGTGCATAATTACCGCTAATGAAAATACCTTTCGACGGTTGGTCAGCCGTTGGCACTTGTATTTATAAGGGAGAAAATAATGGCTGAGGCAAGCACACAAACAACCCCTGCAATGGGGTCAGACGGAAGCACTATAGACCCGACCTCCATCGCTTTGAATATTCAAAACCTTTATGTGGGCTATTACGCAGACCTGAATATTTTGCAAGGGGTTAACCTTAAAATCCAGCGAAGTAAAATAACCGCGATATTAGGAGCCAACGGCGTTGGCAAATCAACCTTACTTAAAGCTATTTACGGCTTTTTAAAGCCTAATGCAGGTCAAGTCTTGTTAGAAGGCGAAAATGTTGTTGGCACCCCCACCTACCAATTGATTGATTTGGGGTTGGCCTACATTCCGCAACATCCCGGCATCTTTCGCTGGATGACCATTGAAGAAAACCTAGAAATGGGGGCTTACACTTTTAGAAGAGACAGAACCCGCATAAACCGCAAAAAGGAAGAAATTTACGAGCGTTTTCCGGTATTAAAAGAACGGCGTAAATCATTGGCCGGTAAGCTCTCCGGCGGTCAACAGCGTATGATCGAAGTAGGTCGCACCTTGATGACCGATCCTAAAGTGATGTTGGTTGACGAACCAACCGCCGGTTTAGCCAAACTTCTTTCAGAAGATGTTTATGCCATGCTCATCGGCTTGCGAGATTCCGGTATTACTATTCTTTTGGTCGATCAAGAAATTCGCCAAGCCCTCAAAATTGCCGATTATGTTTATGTCTTAGAACTGGGTCGCAACAAATATGAGGGTGCGGTTGATCAATTTAGTAACCCGGCCGATCTTAAAAAGGCTTTTTGGGCTTAAGTTTAGACTATTCATCCATTCAAATTCGTCCACAGGTTCATGGAGAACATCATTCTACTAAAACACCCAACTCGTTCCCAAACTCCAGTTTGGGAACGAGTTGGGTGTCTTATGGTAAGATCATTCTTGCATGTAATCTGTGGACATTTTTGCTTGAAGCCTTCAGGATAGACTCTATGGTCTCACTCATAGAACAATTTACCGTCAGCGGCTCTCACTTTGAGGTTGGCTACGCCATTGGCAAACGTTTTGCCTCAAAAATACATCAAGCATTTGATAACTACGCCTTTTTCCAGCAAAAACTGTTGCCCTTTCATCGCACCGCCGAAGGTCAAACTCGCTTCAAAAGCTATCTAAAGTTCAACCAAAGTCGCTATCCCGACTATTTGGCTGAATTGGAAGGTATGGCCCAGGGGGCCGGATACCCCTTTGAAGAGATGTTGCTGATCAATTTACGGGGAGAATATCGAGAATACTTCCATGAACTTAATCTGCCCGGCTGCTCCGATTGTGTAGTGTTAAGTGATGAGGTGGCTCTGATTGGACACAATGAAGATGGCGCGCCGGAATTTAGAGACAATATATATCTTGTTCAGGTCCAAATCGAGGATAAACCTGCCTTTACAGCTCTATCTTATCCCGGTTTTTTGAGCGGCAATGCTTTGGGATTTAATAACAAGGGTGTATGTTTTTCTGTCGATAATGTGCAGCCCCTGGATACCGCACCAGGCGTTGGTCGCCACTTTGTAGCCCGCTCATTACTCGAAGCCACCTCGCTGGATGACGCTATAAAGCGAGCAACTGTACCCAATCGTGCCTCCGGCTTTCATTACAATATAGGTTCCAGCACAGAACGACGCATTGTCAGCCTGGAAACTGCACCTACTATTCATGCGGGGCAAGAGATAAAGGGTTGTTACTTCCACGCCAACCATTACCAAACCTTAGACATCGAGCAACTGATTGACGGCTCCAGCGCTAGCCGGGTTCAAAGCTGTGCGGCCATAATGCAAAACCATACACCAGCCACCTCTACCGACATTCTGACCCTTCTCGGTGATACCAGCAATCCCGAGTTTCCCATTCATCGTCAAGCCAGGGGTGAGGATAACCTGGCAACCTTCTGTAGCGCCCTTTTCAATCTCGATACCCACTATTTGCAGTTATACACAGCTCACCCTATTCACAATGCTGACCAATGTCTTGAAGTATCAATGAAATAGAGAAGCGACTTCTCCAAATAAAGCAAAATAAGAAAACAAATTTATGAGGTCTACTATGCTAAAAGCATCACCAAAAGCAACACTAAAAACATCGTTAAAAGCACCGCTTACAATGTCGGCTACTTTGGCTATCAATACCAAAGTGAATCAAATGATCGCTGAAGGTCAGTCCATATATCATCTGGGTTTTGGCGAAGCCCGTTTTCCGGTGCATCCTAAAATTCTGGCCGCCTTTCGCGACCACGCCACCGCCCGCTCTTATCTCCCCGTAAGCGGATTGCCAGAACTCCGCACCCGGATTGCCGACTTCTATCGGCGTAAATTTGAGCTTGAGGTTGAGGCCAGCCAAGTTATGGTGGGTAGTGGCAGTAAAAGTCTGTTATTTGCTGCGATTCAGGCTTTAGAGGGTGATGTTCTTTTACCTTCGCCCTCCTGGGTCAGTTACGACAAACAAGCCTATCTAACAGGCAAAGCGGTAAGCTGGATGCCTACACAGCTAGATGATAATTATTGCCTGACTCCAGCAGGGTTAGAAGCAGGGTTGAAGTCGGCCAGAGCAGCCGGACAAAACCCTATAGTCTTGGTTCTCAACAGCCCCAGTAATCCCAGTGGGGTGATGTATCCCCCTAAATTGCTTTCTGCTCTGGCTGATGTGGCCCGGCAAGAAGAACTGATTATCATCAGCGATGAAATTTACGCCCTGACGGCTTATGGCGACATTCCCCATATCAGCATAGCGCGTTATTATCCCGAAGGCACGATTGTTACAGGTGGGTTGAGCAAACATCTGTCGTTGGGGGGCTGGCGTTTTGGGTTGGCGATTGTGCCTCCCGGCGAGTTTGGGGCACAGTTACACCGTTATATGGCCGCCGTTGCCAGCAACATCTGGACTACGCCAACTTCTTCGGTGCAGTATGCGGCCTTAAGCGCTTATGCTGATGACCCTGAAATAGAGGCCTACATTGATACCTGTGCCACCATTCACGGTTATGTGACCGGATATTTATATGATTTGATGCTATCCCTGGATGTGCCTTGCCCCCAACCTTCGGGCGGGTTTTATCTCTACCCCAGTTTTGCTCCCTGGCGTGAGGCTCTGGCTCAAAAGCACAATGTCCATACTAGCCAGGATTTGGCCCACTTTTTGCTTGATGAGGAACATATCGCCACCCTGCCCGGCTCTGCTTTTGGGGCCGACCCGCAAGAGCTGACTCTGCGCCTGTCGACCAGCTATCTCTACGCCCTGACCGATGAGGAAGGGGAAGCTATGTTGTCAAGCTATCAAGAAAATTTACCCTCCGATCAATTTTTACAAAAGGCCTGTCCCAAGGTCTTAGAGGTTGGAGAGCGGTTTAGGGCGTTGGTAGGGTCGTTGGGGTGATAGGCCATAGTTTTTGCAATCATTGACGCTGAATTATGTCTGTGCTACCATGCTATAAAATCGTACAAATCATGCGAATCATACGATAGGAGTATACAATGCGTGAAATTCAGGTAACTATGACTGAACTGCGGCAAAGTTTGGGAAATTTGGTCAATCGGGCTGCTTATGGGGGTGAACAAATTGTATTGATTGCACATGGTGAGCCTAAAGCTGCCCTAATTAGCGTTAAGGATTTACGTCGTTTACAGCAATTTAATGATAATCCTGACAGCCATACTGGCCGGTATGGCCAGGTTTTGGCTAAAAGTGATCTTTTACGTGAACGGATTCAACAATGGCAAGAGGCTCATAACATAGAGTCGGAGGACTCCGTTGAAACGTTAAACCACCTAAGAGAGGAACGAGATGATGAGCTTATTGGTTTGCACTGATGCCAATTTGACCCTTAAACTTGTGTTACAAGAAGCCGATACAGGTCTGGCACGCGCTTTATGGGAGCAGTGGAATACAGAACAAACCATCGTCATCGCCCCAAATTTGTAGGGCTATGAAGTTACATCTGTAATACGAAATCATACCCATCGCGGCAAGTTATCCTCGGAGTTAGCAGAAATGGCATTTACTACAATCCATGAATTAGCCGTACAATTGATGCAGCCTCCCGGATTGCATCGACGCGCTTGGGAATTGGCTCGACACTTTGGTCGTCCGGCGGCTTATGATGCCCATTACTTAGCCTTGGCTGAGATGAAAGGTTGTCCTTTGTGGACCGCAGACAAACGCCTCTTTAATGCGGTCCGGGCTGAATTAGATTGGGTTCATTGGCTGGGAAATTATGGGGTAATTTAGAGTCAAGATAAAGAAGGTGTATATGACAGGCAATGCGCTTTTACTATCAATTCGACCTGAATATGCAGAGAAAATATTTAACCAAACAAAAACCGTTGAATTGCGGCGTGTTAAACCCAAACAAATTGGTCGGGGTGATTTAGTACTCGTTTACGAACCTACCCCCATTCAAGCCTTAACCGGCATGTTCAAAATAGACCGGATTGTAGAACTTCCTCTGAAAGAATTGTGGGAGGCAGTCAACGACAAAGCGGGTATTACGCGAGAAGAATTTGATGCTTATTATCAGGGTGTGACTGTAGGGATTGGCATATTTATTAGCGAATTATGGAAACTTCCTGTACCTATAAAACTTCAAAGCCTAAAAGAACAAGAACCAAATTTTCATCCCCCACAGGGGTTTCGTTATTACTCTAAAGATCGAGAACCCCCGCTATTACTTTTCGAGTTTATGGAAAATGCAGGTTATACCTATTATTTACAGACAGAATTAGATTTATAAATCAAGGAGAATATTACCCATGAAAGAAATTGTAATCATCGACGGAGTCCGAACGCCGATAGGAGCTTTTGGCGGTGGATTATCCGGTGTCCGGCCTGATGACTTGTTGGCCCACACCTATAAAAGCCTTATGGAGCGTACCGGGGTTGACCCGGCCTTACTGGAAGATGTTTATGCCGGTTGCGGCAATCAAGCCGGAGAAGATAACCGCGACGTAGCCCGCATGGCCGTGTTGCTGGCTGGCTTTCCGGTCGAAGTGCCGGGGGTGACGGTTAACCGTAACTGCTCATCGGCTCTGGAAGCGGTTAATCAGGCCGCTAAATCAATTTTGGCCGGGGAGGGGGACATTTACATCGGTAGCGGGGTCGAGTCGATGAGCCGTGCCCCGTGGAGTATGCTCAAACCCGAGCGCGTTCCCACTTTTAAAGCCCCCAAAGTGTGGGATACCACTGTGGGCTGGCGTTATCATAACCCCAAGATGGATGAACTCTACCCGATCATTAGTCTGGGCGAAACGGCTGAAAACATCGCCGAAGAGCTGGAAATTAGCCGCGAGGAGCAAGATGCTTTTGCCCTGGAAAGTCATCGGCGGGCGATTGCAGCCATTAATGCGGGTCGATTTAAGGATGAAATTGCCCCTGTATCGGTCCCGCAACGGAAAGGCGCCCCCCTTTTAATTGATACGGATGAGCATCCCCGCTATCGTAAGGAAAACGGCCACTATGAGTTGGCAACCAGTATGGAGAAACTTGGTAAACTCCGGCCTGCTTTTCGCAAAGGGGGAACGGTCACGGCGGGTAATTCCAGCGGTCTCAATGATGGGGCTGCTGCTTTACTGTTGATGAGCCGGGAAAAGGCTGATGAATTGGGTTTGAAACCTATGGCCCGTTGGGTCGGGTCAGCCGCAGCCGGGGTTGACCCTGGCGTTATGGGGTATGGGCCGGTTCCCGCAACCCAAAAATTACTCAAGCGATTTGGCTTAAGTGTCGATGACTTGGGTTTGATTGAGTTGAACGAAGCTTTTGCGGCTCAAAGTTTAGGGGTGATAAAACGTTTGGGGTTGCGCCAGGACATCACCAATGTTAACGGCGGGGCTATTGCTTTGGGACACCCCACGGGTTGCTCTGGTTCCCGGATATTGGTTACATTGCTACATGAAATGAAACGTCGGGCTGCCGAAGAAAAAGGCCCCTATTACGGTCTGGCAACCCTTTGTGTCGGCGTGGGTATGGGGGTTTCAACACTCGTGGAATGGATTGGGTAGGAGATTTAGGCCGCAGCATAGGCGGGTTTAATTTTGGCATAGTGAGCAATTAAGTCTTTGATAATTTGACGATAAGCTGCTACTCTATCCATTGGCGGATTACCTCCTGAGTTAAGATTATCATGATAAATATCACGCTTTGCCATTTTAGTTACCCCTATTTATATCATAAGCTATACCTGAATAGTTGTAAAGGAACATTCAATGAGTATTAAAACAGATCAATTACCAGCCACCGAGCTGATGGACGATGAATTTTACTATGGTCACCGAACCGTGATCACATACAATGCAGAGGGTAAAGAAATATACAGTGACAAGCCGCTGACTCTTGATGATTTTCTCAACCCCGAAGAAGGAGATCATTTTATGCAGGGTACACTCCATCATGACGATACTGGCATCTTGACCAGTATATTTCGCTATATTTATCGAAACGACCCAAGTACGGCTGTTTTTAGCGACTTAAAGATAGTATGGGGAATTGAGGGGTTAGCCCAACCTGCACCCGATGTGACAGTTGTTCCGCATGTCAAAAACTTAAATAAACCTCGCCCGACATTTAAGGTAAAACTTGAAGGAACGTTACCCACGTTTATTCTTGAGATAGTTTCGCCACGATACCGGCAGCCAGACCGTGAGAAAAAGGTAGCTATCTACGAGCAGGCGGGTGTCAAAGAGTATTTTATTGTCGATTCTTGGTTACAAGGTGATCAGGTAGCTTATGAAATTTTGGGCTATCGACTTCAAGGCGACATTTATGTTGAAATTCACCCCGATGAAGATGGCTGGGTATTTAGCGAGGTTAATAATGTATGGCTAGGTGTTACCGAGACCAAAACCGGCTTCTTTGTGGTTGATGCTGAAACACATGAAATCATTTTACCCGCAGAAAAACGCGCCGAAGCCCAAAGAGATCGGGCCGAAACCGAAGCCGCTCGGGCCGAAGCCGAGGCTATAGCGCGTCAACAAGCCGAGGTGCGTGCTGCCGAATTAGAAATTCAGTTACGAGAACTTCAAGCTCGTTATCAAACCAAATCAGATACACCAATAGATCAGGAGGATTAACCTTTGATGGATAATATTCAACGCCCACTCTCTGGCATCCGGGTGATTAGCCTGGAGCAATATATGAGTGGCCCTTATTGTACTATGATGCTGGCTGACGCTGGAGCCGAAGTTATCAAAATCGAACGCCCCGGTACAGGCGACCCGCGTCGGGCCATCCCCCCTTTTGTTGAAAAGGATGGCGTAAAAAAGGCCGGAGGTTTTTTAGCTTATAATCGCAATAAAAAAAGTTTGGCCCTCAATGTGCGGAGTGAGGCTGGCAAAAAAATAATGCGAGAATTGGCCCAAGTTTCGGATGTGGTCCTTGAAAATTTACGTCCTGGAGTCACGACTAAGTTAGGATTGGATTATGAGCGTCTCAAAAGCATTAACCCCCGCTTAATTTATGCCGTCATCTCCGGTTTTGGCCAACTCCCTGGCTACCAGAGTGAGTATAGCAAGCGTCCTGCTTTTGACATTGTGGCCGAGGCTATGACCGGGGTTATGGATTTGGTTGGATTTGCCGACAAGCCACCAACCTACACCCTGTATGGTATGGCCGATGTCTATTCGGGTATGATTACGGCCTACGGCATTATGCAAGCCCTTTTTATGCGTGAACGCACTGGTGAGGGCCAAATGGTCGATTCGTCGATGGTGGATAATATGCTGGCCTTAAATGAACGCATGGTCACACTTTACTCGGTGACGGGGCAGGAACCAAAACGGGGGCGACTGAAGCATCTTTGGCCGCGTGGGTCGTTCCAATGCCAGGATGGTTATATAGCTCTTAATGTGCCGGATGACATCGTATGGAAACGATTGATTACGGCTGCGGGTCGCCCTGATTTGGTAAAGGACCCCCGCAGCGTAAGCGGTACCGAGCGGGCGGCCAACGCCAACTTTTTACAACCCATCATCGAAAGCTGGATGGCTGATAAAACACGAACCGAGGTGGTTGATACGCTTAATGCAGCCGGGGTTCCTACTGGCCCGGTCTATACGGCCAGTGAGGTCTTTAATGATGACCATTTCCGCCAACGGAAGATGCTTATTGAGGTTGATGATCCCCAAGTCGGGCCTTTTACTTTTGCCCGGACTACGCCCCACCTATCGGCTGTACCAGAAATTCTCGTTAATCCAGCCCCTAATTTAGGGCAACATACGCGCTCTATTTTAGAGGATCTTTTGGGGTATAGCACTGCTGAGGTTGATAGCTTGGTGGCAGAGGGTGTTGTCACAAGCGGTGAAGCCTAAATTGAAAAGTAACTACTCAGCCTGAGCAAGATGTGATGCCTTGTGATAGGTAGTTGATAGTTGATAGTTGGTAAGTGGTAATTTGGTTCAGTTATCAGCTATCGGCTGACAATGAGCTTGATAGAGGGTGGCTGAGTAGTTATATTGAAAACAATAAACTCACGGACAGAAAAAAACGCGGATTTTCAGCCGCGCTCTCTTTTATCCGTGAGTTTGATTTAACGTAAACAGAGATTTGTTAGGTAACTACTCGGTGGTATCGGCTTCATCGGTCATAGCTGTTTGGGCCACTTGCTCCTGAAACAGATCATCATCTTCATCATCTTCCCAGCCGATAATCCAAACACAAGCACCGGCCAATAAGATGGTGGTTATTACCAACGCCACCCATTGGCTGCCAGTAAAACCGACATCTTGGGCCGACCAAACTAAAATCAACACCATGCCTATAGCCAACACAATCCAGGAGGCTATTTGGGGGTGGTTGCCAACAAATCTTTTAATTGCTTCCATAATTAGTATACTCCAAAATTAATACTCAGTAGATTTAAGTTTTGAGGCGTGAGGTATGCCCATAAATTAAACGTCGCCGCATCTGAGGATGCTACCTCCCCAAATTTGGATGTACTGATACTGCTTGATTGACTTATAATTCGGTACTTACTAGAAAAGCCGGGAAAGCCCCTGTGTTTTAGACAGGGGATGAAAGGCCAGAATCTTGGCTTTATCATAAGCTCAATCCGGCTTTTCTTTAAGAAAAACCCCATTGAGCGTTCAGGAAGCCCCCTTACTTTAGTGGGGGGTTTTTC
>PJEL010001209.1_pt1 | contig 27210 bp, 23 predicted proteins | sample 1853271 | NCBI WGS metagenome assembly PJEL01 (sample SAMN08108733, study PRJNA415343) | Invertebrate metagenome, whole genome shotgun sequencing project. | host: Globobulimina | place: Sweden: Gullmar Fjord | collected 2015-08
CCGACTTTAAAAGGGCGGTCGAAGTAAATCATCATGCCGCCAAAGAAATTCGACAGTAGATCTTTAGCGGCTAAACCGACGATTAAACCTTTTCCTAATACTGAGTTTTACTTAGAAATGTTGTCAATTGGATGTTGGTAGTTCTGTCTTAACTTGTGAAGCATATCGACTCACATGCTAGTTAAACGATAGGAGGCTCATTGGCACATATGGTTGTTCAATTACTTATGTCACCTCCTCAATTTTACTTTCTAGGCTAGTTCCTTCTTATGAATGTATATTCAATTATTCACTATGTTGGAGGTTTATCGGTGATACTTTACTGCCATTACAGGTATAGTTTATTTCCCCCGTTTACCTTATCCAATCGTTCATTTTTTTACTTGATCTCAAATCATGAAACAAAGCATTTCTACGACGTTTTATCTGAAGAAAAAATCATTAACAAAATAAATAGTTATAAGCATAAATTCTTACATGTACCAGTCGTAGATTTATAAGTAACATATGGTCCACGTATCAATAATTTAAAGTTGAGATTTCAATGTCTAAGTCCTTTGAAGATTGGCTCAGTCAATACAACATTCAGCTATCGCTCTTAATTCAAGTTGCAGAAGCATTTGGCTTAATCTTATCGATTGCCATTGTGATTCATGTCGTATTACACCGTGTTGTCGTGGTTTGGTTGAAGAGTCGTGCTTCTAAATCTGAGGCTTTTTGGCGTCATGAGCTATTCAGTGGTAATTTATTCAGTCAAATAGCTTTGCTTATTCAAGGGGTAGTGATCGGTATTCAGGCCAATTTATGGCTCTCACAAGAAAGCGCTCTTCGTGAAATGTTAATTATAATAGTCGAACTATGGGTAGTTCTTTATGCCATGTTATCGATATTCTCACTACTCAATGTGATCGATGCACTACTCAGTCGCACTCAGGTGGGGCGTAACATGCCAACTAGAGGCATCATCCAGAGTATTAAGATAATTATATTTGTGATTGCAGCTCTGCTATTTACCTCAATTTTAATCGGAAAATCACCAATTATATTGCTAAGTGGTTTAGGTGCCATGACAGCAGTAGTTATGTTGGTATTCAGAGACCCAATTCTTGGTTTAGTAGCAGGAGTTCAGCTCTCTGCCAACAAAATGTTGAGTGTAGGGGATTGGCTCGAAATGCCGAAATATGGCGCAGATGGTGATGTTATTGATATCAGCCTCACCACAGTAAAGATACAGAACTGGGATAAAACCATCACCACAGTCCCAACTTACGCTCTGATTTCAGACTCATTTAAAAACTGGAAAGGGATGACAGAGTCGGGAGGGCGACGGATTAAACGTAGCGTGATGATAGATGCAACAAGTGTTCACTTTCTCAATGAAGTTGAGGTGTCAGAGCTAACCAAAATACAATTATTAGAACCGTATATCAGAGGCAAAGTAGAAGAAATTACGCTCTACAATAATCAACACGATGTAAACAATACCAGATCTATCAATGGTCGCCGACTGACTAATTTGGGTAGCTTCCGCGCGTATCTAGAGCGCTATTTACATGCACATCAAGAAATTCATAACGATATGACTTTAATGGTTCGTCAACTAGCGCCAACGCATGACGGTATTGCCATGGAGGTTTACTGTTTTACTACCACAACAGTATGGGGTGATTATGAGCGTATTCAATCAGACATTTTTGATCATTTGTATGCAGTTATGCCAGAATTTGATTTGCGTGTATCTCAGACTCCAACGGGTAGTGACTTTCGTCAGTGGAATCAAGATAAAACTAATTTAGCTTCATCAGGTCAAGTTAGTAATGGCTAGTTTAAATGAATAATGGTGGGTAATTACTTGCCCGTCATTATTTTCTTTATTAAAGCTTCAAAAATACTTAAATCACTATGGGACAAGAACGCCTTAGTGCTACACGCCTTAGTGCTACGACTCTAAAACGTTTGTGCCCCAAACCGCGTTAGAGTAATCCTTCATAACATTTTGATGACGCACGCTTTGACTAAATTGGCCTAATGTTTTGGTAATGCTAAAAGTGGCGACGATACTAGTGGTTTTTCACTCCATTCTGATGGGGCATTATGGCCTATTGAGAGTAACTTTAATCCTAGCAATGTGCTGTAGGACAATTGATGCTTGTCGTCAGGCTTTGCTTCCTAATTCGAGTTCAATTAAAAACGCACCTAACATGGCTAATTGTTAGGCGATCATCATTGTTTCAGGCATACCTAGCCCTGTGAGCTTGTTTAACGCTTTTATCATGGTGTAAGTATCGCCAACTTGGGCATTGTAATTTCTTAAGCTTGGCGTCCCACCGAGCAGTTTCTTCACACGGAGCATTGCCGTCTCTGAGAGCGAACGTTTATGGTAGCCATACTTCTTTTTCCTATGCTTATTTGAACCATATAGTTTCTGGCAACCGACTGTTAATTTGCAAGGATGACTTTGCTCCCAGAAGGCTGCACTTTACCTTGGTGGAATGAGCGGTACGGCTCATTTGATGCAAATAGCTTCGTAGCACAACCTTGTGTAATAAGCACCATCACCAGATATCTTTACGATTCTTCCGCGAGTCTGTTTGAGCAAATTAGGGAGCGCTTCACCGTCGCTCACATCCGATAAACTCAACTCAGCGGCTATAATTTCATGCGTGTCTGTATCGAGCGCTAAATGTAACTTTCGCCAGACACGGTGCTTCCCGTCAGTACCATGCATTTTTGCTTTCCATTCGCCCTCACCGTAGACCTTTAGTCCTGTCGTATCAATGGCTAAATGCTGGATTGTTCCTTTAGTTTTTGTCTTGAACGCGACGTTGACCGTTTTAGCTCGTTTGCTAATGCATGAATAGTTAGGGCATGACAACGGTAGTTGAGCGAGCTTAAAAATAGAGTTAATGAACCCTTGAAGACCTCTCAACGGCAATGAAAATACACGCTTAACCATAACAGCCGTCGTAATTGCTAAGTCACTAAACAAGCGAGGTATTCCACGGTTCCCCTGCTTGATTTGCTTCTATAGCTGAATGGTATCTTCATCAATTCAAAATGTCAGTGAACCGCTATTGGTTAAAGCTTGGTTATAGTGTTTCCAATTGGTTGTTTTGTAGCGAGGCTTGGCCAGTGGTCTGAGTATTTGAGTGAACTTAGCTGATCAGATCATAGGTTGATGATTTAGTTCCCTGATTTAGGAAACAAAGCCCATTGCATGAAAGAAACCATCGAGCAGCAGCGGATGTGGTTCGGTCCAAATTTCTCATCCAAACGCCAAAGTATCGAGGTCGGATTGGGGGAAAAGCGTGGCACATAGTGAAATACCCATTCATTAACAATGGTTATTTTTCGCCGCTTCGACGCACTTCATGTTAATGATATTAACAAAAAGCTCACAACACAGAATGGCCTAAAGATATAGATATATTAGTAACTTATCGCCTACCACATTCATGATGGCTATTGGAATTCCAAATTAAGTAACAATTTGTATTCTTCGCGTTGTAACACGAATTTTAATAACCACAATTGCCTTGTTGTTTTTTGGGCGGGTAGCATTTGTTTCGACAAAAGGTGCAGAGCAATGCTGTAACTATCTGAAACAAAAAATAAAAAGGTGAAGTGTAACGATGAGCTATATCGATAAGGTAGGCGACTTAAGTCAAATGTCTCCCGAAGAAAGAGCCCAAGCAGCAGTGGCGCTTTTGCAAGGGGATCTCAGCACGGAAACGTTGATGGCGATGGCGCAAGGTTGTCGCAATGACAAGCCCTTAGAAACGTTTGTTCCGCTGTTTTTGACCAACACTTGCGATGCTGACTGCGCGATGTGCGGTATGCGTAAACAGAACGACAAGTTGACTCGAAAATTTTCGACAAACTTAGACATTGACGCGCAAATGGACATTATCCACAACACTTTTGGAGTGTCTAGGATCGGCTTTTTAACTGGGGAATACTTGGAAAAAACCTCGCGTCTACAAAATTGCTTTTATGTTGGCTGGGCACTGGATCGTGCGATTGAAAAAGGCTTCGAACAGGTGATCTTTAATATTGGTTCGATGACCGATGACGAGATAGAGGTGTTGGACGGCTGGACCCACCCACACAAAGATAAAGTGATGATGTGTGTGTTCCAAGAAACCTATGACAAGAGCAAATACGATAAAGTGATGGGCAGTGATGTGACTCGTTCTCCCAAAGCCGACTTTGAACGCCGCCTGGACACTTGCGGTAAATGGGTCGACTTAGGCTATCAACTCGCGAACATTGGTTTTCTTGTAGGGTTGCACAATAAAGTCGAGACGGAAATGTACGGTTTGCTCAAACATTGTGGCGAGTTACTGGCGAAAGGGGCAACGGTCTACCTGTCTTTACCGCGATTGCGGCCCGCCTCTGGGGCGTCCAACAAGACCAAAGTGAACGATGAGCAATACCTCCGTATTATTGCCGTAGCCAGCATTATGTCGTCTGACACGGGCGGGGTAATAATTACGACGCGGGAAGAGCAGGCCTTTCAACATAGAGTGGCGCCTTTAATCAGCGTTTTTAGCCCCGGCAGCCCAGATGTGTCTCCTTACCACAATAAAAAACGCAAACAGGTAAATGATATTGCCACTTCGCAGTTCCAAATTCCTGAGCAAAGACAGCCTGATGAGGTGCTGAGAGACCTCAGTAGCACGTTTGGCGAGATCGCGTTCTATACCGCCCCAGTATCGGAGGACATCGCCAATGTTTAACTCAGTCGCTGACGTCAAACGTCGGTGGAACACGACGGAAATTGTCCAATATGAGGAGCGCGACCCTTGTTACACCTGGCTCTATCCACTGGACCTTGGTGACTTTGATGTGCGAGGGATCTGGGGAGAATCTCCGGTACCAAGATTCAATAACCGATTAACGCTCTATTTCCATATTCCGTTTTGTAAGTTCATCTGCAAAATGTGCCCATTCACCCATACGCCAGCGCGGCGAAAAGTCATCGAACGCTATGTGGATGCGCTGTGTAAAGAGATCGAATTTTATGGCACAACGCTGCCTGGCCTAGAAGAAAAACAGGTCTCGACCATTTACTTTGGGGGAGGGACGGCCAGTACGCTGACGCCAGAGCAGATGACACGAATCCTGTCGGTTGCCAAACGGCACTACACATTGATGGATGACTGCCAACTGACCCTCGAATGCCATCCAAGGACGGTCGACAAGAACTATCTGAAGCAGATGAAAGAGACTGGTATAAACCGGGTGTCATTTGGTATTCAATCATTCAATCAACAGTACATCGACCAACTGCATCTGCACCAAAAGATTGAGCAAAGTCGTCAGATCATTACCGATGCGAAAGCGCTTGGCTTTGATAGCGTCGGCATCGATTTAATGTATCGCTATGCTGGGCAAGATGTCGAATCCCTAGAGGCAGAGCTCAATCAAGTGTTTGAGTTGGGCGTGGATACCTTAAGTGCGTATGCGCTCGATGCTGAGGTTCGCTCTCTGGATTCGATTGCGGAGCGCCAGAAATCAATCGAACACGAAAGGGAGATGTTCTATTACATCAACCAGAAGCTTGAGGATGCGGGCTACCAACATGTCGCTCAGCCTGACTATGGCAAAGTCGGCAAGGTTAATCGTCAGATCGTCGATCTGTGGGGCGCCCCTCAAGTGGAAAACTTATCGTTTGGTGCGGGCGCTTTCTCTGAGGTCTATAACGGCCATACCTGGGCCAATATTCACGATCCGGACAAGTACATTGAGTTCATAGAGCAGGACCAACTGCCGATCGTGTTCGGTCAGAAACACAACATCGATGATGCGATGAGTCGGTATCCCGCCCTAGGCGTCCGATGCTTGTCGTTCTCTTTTGAAGCGTTTGATCAAGCCTTTGGTGTTGAGTTCGAAGCGGTATTTCAACATGAACTGGCGCGCCTGATTGCGAAAGGCTGGATTGAAATTGAAGGCAAAACGCTGCGTGTCACCCGCGAGGGCAAGTTCTTTATCGACAACATCTCCAAAACGTTTTTTAACACCAGAAACAGAGGCAAAAGCCAAATCTGGGCGGTGCAGGTGGAAAACCTGCTGCCTGACAACGTGTTCAAATTTAAGGATGTACTATGAACAAGCACATTGACGGTCTTTTAGAGACTTTTCGAGAAAATCGCAAACTGACTTATGCCCTATTAGAACACTTATCGGAAGAGCAGTTGGTGGTCACCTTCCAACGTCCGGGATTGGACAATGTGTCCAAGCAAATCCAAGAAATGGCCGATGTACAGGGTGCTTTTGTAGAGGCCTTGTTTTCTGGAACCATTGATTTTTCAACGGTGCCAGAGGTGTTTGATTACCGAACTTCAGGCAGTAAATCGGCGCTGTTGGCTTATCTCCAAGCCGCAGATGACAAAATGGAAACGGCGATCCAAGCAAGCACAATGCATCCTTCGGTGAATTGGGATGGTGACAGCATTGATGTCTGCTCCCACCTGTGCAGCTTGATTGCGCATGAAACGTTTCATCAGGGACAGTTAGCGATGGCGTTGTATTGGTTAGGTATCGAACTGCCTGAAATTTGGGGCACCATGTGGGCGATGCCTGTCACGTGCAATCACGAAAGCCCATAAGGAAAATTCATGTCGATGATCAGAGACTACCTTGATGTCCCCTTCGTGGTCGCATCGGGCTGCATTACAGACAGTAAAAAGCAAATTGTCCGTTATCTGGAGGCCGGGGTTGGGGCAGTGGTGACCAAAACCATTTTTAGAGGTCGCGTTACCGAGAACCATGAGCTCACCCGACATCAGGCCGTTGGGACCTTTAATACCACCCTATATTCCAAGCGCAGCGAAGCGGAGTGGGTTGCGGATTTGACCGAGATGTATGGCGATAACCTAAAGGTCATCACCAGTATTCATGCTGACAATCCAACCAATCTGGGCTTGCTAGCGGCCAACATGTGGGTACATAAGGCGCAATTATTTGAGCTCGGCATTGCCTGTCCCACCGATTGCAGTCATGCAATCCTGACACCTGAGTTGGTCGCCCAATATTGTCACAGTGTTAGGCAGGCCGTGCCTGACGCCGCGTTTTTGGTCAAGCTGGCGGCAGTGGGGATCGACGATCTTCATGCCTGCATTGCCGCGGCGGTCAACGCGGGGGCCGTGGGGATCACCTTAAGTGACTCATTGCCTGGGGTTTATTTTTCGCCTCCATCCACCGCTCCAGTGCAAGCAGGGTATTCCGGAGCGGGGATCAAGCCGATTGTGCAGCGCGTGATCGTCGATGCGATGGTGAGATTTCCTGAAGTGGAATTTGTGGGGGTCGGCGGTGTGGAGACGGCCGCCGACATTGAGGAATATCTGACGATTGGCTGCGCCGCTGTACAGGCGTATTCATGCATCGCACGTGAGGGAGTCACAAAGATAAAGGAGCTGACCAATGAAATTCGTTGAATGCAAAAGTACTGAAATTCGTCAGGCACTCAAGGACAAATGTGTGATCCTCCCAGTGGGATCCATTGAACAACATGGCCCGCATCTGCCTTTGCACGTGGACATGTTGTTGGCGGAGCATCTGTCTCTGCAATTGGCTAACAAAATCAACAGTGTGGTCTTACCGGCCATCCCTTTTTTTTGCCGCTCGTTGTCGTTCAGTGGCGGAGGCAATGATTTTGACGGCAATATTTATGTCAAAGGGCACACCGCGATCGAGTACATAAAGGACATTTTGACCTCATTACTCAGAAACGGAGCCCGACAGGTGATGATTTTAAATGGCCACTACGAGAATGAGTTTCCGATCTTTGAGGCAATCGAACAACTCAAAGAAGAAGGCCAACTGACCTGTGAAACCATCGCGGCATTAAGCTGGTGGTCGGTGGTCGATGAGTCTCTGATCCGCGATACCTTTCCAGGCAAATTCGATGGCTGGCATGCGGAACACGCCAGTGTGGTCGAAACCTCCATGGTCATGGCCATTGATGAAGGGTTGGTGAACGACATTCGTGTCGACAACGAAGAACCGCCATTGAATTCGCTGTTGTTGGTGACCAATCGGTATGCACCATTGGCGTCTATGGGGGTGTTGAATAAGACCTCAGGCTCTTCCGCGGTCGCGGGGCAGCAAGTGATCGACCATGTCGTCGATCGGTTGGAGACGCTGTATCAGGAAAAGTATCTATGAACATGGGAAAGCAGTTTGCACAGTTAATCGCTGGGGCTGTCAACCAGCATCTGTTTTTTAAACAGCACTACCAAGGGCTGGTGAACGAAAAGGGGATCGTCGCAGGCACCCAATTTCATGAACTGCCCACGCTCAAACCGCAAGACATTGTTGAGCACCGCGAACAATTCACCGTGCATCCTGAAACCTACCGGTTTACCGCCTCCAGTGGGACTACAGGTAAGCCCAAGGTGTTTCCGAAAACCGCACGAGACACCGCCGTCAGCAGTGAGGCCATGGCGTTACTCTTCACGCAATGTTCGGTAGTCAAAGGGGATGTGGTCTGCATCGCGCAGCCGTTTGATTTGAGCCATATCGGCTACATTAGCATGGCCGCATGTCAGGCTTTGGCAGTTCGAGCTGTCCCAGTCGGACTGTCCCTGGATGAAGAGGCCTTGGATGCGTTGATCAGGCTGACTAACAGCACGGTCCTGTTTACCTCGCCTTCTAAGTTCCGGGCCATGTATGACTCTGAGCTTGCGGTGCCGGAGCATTTGAGAACAGTCATTCTCGCGGGGGAAAAGATTGAACCTCGGGAACTGGTGGCGCTCAGTCAACAGTTCGGTGTACAGACCTTCTCTCTCTATGGCAGTGAAGATACTGACGGGCTCGGGTACAGCTGCTCAGACTGTGGCGGGTATCACTTGCTCGACGACTATTTTCATTTTGAATACTTGGACTTGGCATCGGGGCAAGTCACGGATGGCCCCGGATCTGTGGTGATCACCTCCAAGTACGCTCAAGGGATCCCACTCATTCGCTATGAGCTGGGAGACATCCATCAGCCGATCCCCAACCGATGCGGAAATGTGGGCAAAACGGTCCAGATCTTGGGGCGCATTGATGACTCCATCCAATTGTTTGATGGGGTAACACTGTTCGGCTACCAGTTAGCCGAGCTAGCGCAGTCCTTGGCAGCAAAGGGGACTTATCAGTTTGAGTCCTTGGCTTCGCCTGATTGTACCCACATCACCTTGAAGCTAGAGCACACCTGTCAGTTGGCTATCGAGGAGGCAATCCTCGCGATGGAACGTTGCTGCCCAGACGTTAAGTCGATTTCAGATTTGGGCAGGGTAAGTTTTCAAGTTATAGAAAATTCGAAGATTAAATACACGAAACGAGGCAAGAAGCCTCTCGTCATTAAAATGGAGCACAATAATGAGTAATGAAAGTTGGCAAATCACCTACCCAGAACAAACTATCAAATACATTGAGGCTTTTCGCCGCAAATACTGGGATCATGCCGGGGTGTGTGACATGGTCGCGCAAGCCGCACAAGCCCATTTCGGCACCACTCAAGTCTCACTGGCTGAGCTAGGCTGTGGAGCGGGGACCAACCTAGAGCACCTCCATGAGCATGGGTTTGCCTGTTTCGGTTACGACCGCAGTGAGGAGTCGATTGCTATCTGCAAACGCAATGCTGTGGAAAGCCAGCGTGACATCCGCTATGAACAGATGAACTTTGATGAGAGGCTTCCAGCACGTCAGTTTGATGTCGTGGTCTCGCTGTTTGTGCCTATTTCATTGTCGAACATGGCTGAGCTGATGGACAAAGCCAGTGAGGTGGTGAAAGACGGTGGGTTGTTCATCTGTATGCTGCTCGCTTGTGAAGAGGAATACTTAGGCATTCCAGAAAAAAGTGTGAGTAGTGCTGAGTTCATGAACATCGATGGCGTTGACGTGCTGAGAAATAACATCTTTACCAAAAAGGAGAATTTGATTGAGTTTCAGGGTGCCTACTTCGCCAATGAAGCGTCGGGACTGCGCATGTTTACCGATTTTGACAAGTACGACTTGGTGACACCAAGCAACGATCTTCCTAGCAACACCAAATTCATTAAGTTGGCTAGAGCCACGGTTCACGGTAAGCCCGACCAGTGTCCGCCGATGACCATCGAAGTGTTAGATACCTACAAAAAGCTTTAATGGCCATGAGGGCTATGGCGAGGAGTCAATATGAATCGAAGTATTTTTCTAGCGACCACCATCACCAGTTTGATCGACGCTCAGGGGCGATTTGTCGAAGAAGAGCGTCACAAATTGGAATACATCTTACGCACCCTCAGGGTGGAAACGGGCCTAGAGGTGTTTTGCGCCATTGAACGAGAAAAATGGGGCGAAGAGTTGATGACAGGGGAGGTGTGTACCTCATTGGATTTCATCGGTCTGGATAACGCTGACTATGTCGTGGCCTTACCCGCCAACAGTTATGGTGTCCATGTCGAGCTGGGCTGGGCGAGCGCGCTGAAAAAACCCATGACCATTATCCTATCAGCATCAGAAGGCGCTAAGTCGCCACTGATTGAGGGACTCGGAACGATGTGCGACGTGAATTACCAAGTGTGTTCAGAAGCCGCGCCGATCCCAAGCATGAAAGAGTGGGATGCCATTTTGCCTTCGGTAATTCAGCATGTTAGCCGCGAATTCAAGCGGACGGCAGCCTGATGTTGCCTCTACGTTATCAAGGGCACCCTTTTCAGGTGCCCGCGACGGCTATCGCGGAGTTCTTTAAGCACAATCGACTGATGCTCCCATTGTTCGCGTTGGCGGCGCCGATCTCGCTCCATTTTTTGCTGTCCGCTTCTGCGGGTTTGATCGATAACATGCTGGTGGCAAGAGTTGGGGAAGAGGCACTCGCGATTGCTGGGGCTGCGACCCGTTATTTCTGGCTAGCGCTGATCATCATCAATGGTTTTTGTGTTGGGGTGTCGGTGCTTCTTAACCGGGCTTACGGGGAAGGGAAAGTGGTTAAATTCAAAGCGTACAGTGCTGTTGGAGGCGCGTACGTCCTGATCACTACCGTGGCACTGTGTACCGCCATCAGCCTGTTTGCTTCGTCACTGGCGGAGTTTTTACTGGTTGATGAACTGGCGAGTCGAGTGGAGACCGTACATTATTTTAGGCTGACGTCTGTGTTGTTGTTTGTGTCAGCGTTATCACTGTTTTTGGACAACTACCTATATGTACTCGGCCATCAGATCATGGCTGTCAGGAGCTACATGGTCGAAGTGGTGGTGAATGGTGTTGTGAGTTACTGGCTGGCTTTTGGTGTCTTCGGCTTGCCTGAAATGGGCTTGATGGGCCCGATTTGCAGCTCAATTGGTGTTCGGTCAGTGCGAACACTGTTCGTGCTTGGAGTGCTCAAGCGCTCCAGTTGGGTTGGCGGGCGAAAGCCAACACGTCGACTGGCCGTTCAGTGTTTTCAAACCACGTTTCCGGTTGTGATGACGAATGCGACCTGGATCATCGGTTTGTTTATTGTCCAGTGGGCGATCGCCGCGCTGGGCACCATCGCGTTGGTCGGACTCTCACTCTATTTGGTCTTAGAAATGTATTTATTGTCCGCCATGTCGGGGGTCAATGAAGCGCTGGCCATTCGGGTGGGGCGCCTATCAAGCAAAAAACGTCCCCATCTCATTCGAGCTTATACCCAAGCCGCAGTGACGATTTGTTCTTTGTTAAGTGTAGGGGTGCTTGTGCTGTGTTTGGTTTTAGCCAGTCAGTTGCCAAGTGTCTTCCCTGGCTTGTCGGCGGATACCTATGACTCTTTGAAGATGCTCATGTATGTCTTGGCCTTCGGGGCCATACTGCGCTCTTATGTGGCACTTTTTAATGCGGGTGTCTTGAGAGCCATAGGCGATGTCACGTTTTGTTTTCGCGTGGAAGCGATCACGCTCTGGTTGGTAATGCTCCCCATTTTGCTTGGGGCTATATCGCTGGGCACGTTGCCGTTGTACTTCATCTTCCTCGTGGCGCTTACGGATGACGTGGTTAAGTTGATGGTGTTCATCGTCCGATACCAACGCTCGATGAGGCCAGAGTACATTGATTCTTTTTTAGAGGTGGACCAAAGTGGAAAACAAGTATATTGAGGCGATCTTCCGTGACGGGATCGCGGATAAGTTACCCTCCGATTTGAAACAGCCCGCAGTGCCGATTAGGCTTTCTATTGTGATTCCGGCGTTAAATGAAGCGCTCTACATCGCGAAGACGCTTCATCACCTTAATGACGTTCGCGCCTTGTTAGGAGACGATTACGCGTTTGAAGTGCTGGTCGTCGATAACGGCAGCGATGATGGCACAGGGATGATCGTGACCGAGCTAATCCCGACGTTGCGCTACCCTGTCATGGTTATTGAAGAGCGACTACGGGGGGTCGGCAATGCGCGAAAAACCGGCGGTGATGCCATCGTTTATCGAAACAGCCAATGGGGCCTGACGTCGACGGGCATCCTGTTTTCCGATGCAGATACTTTTTTGTCCCCGAACTTTATTATGGCAGCGTATGAGCGATGTTTATGCTCATCGCACTATCTGGGATCCGGCGAAGTGTATTTTGATCTCCCGCCGAAGTTCAGTCATGTGTTTAATGTCTTAGGACGGGCGGTGAGAATGGCGGGGGCAACACATCTGGGTTATACCTGCCCATTTGGTAACGCCTTGGCAATATCGTCTCAGTTGTATGAGACGCTTGGAGGGATCTCGGACCAAATTACCTATCAGTGGGGGGGACGTATCAAGCCTCATTTCGGTGAAGACTTTGATATCGGGATCAAGAGCCGTTTGTATGGTTTTGACATTGAGCATTTAGGGATCGCCGCGATTTCATCGGGGCGGCGTTTTCTGGCCAACCCCGATCTGTGTGACCTTGATCTGTTTTATCATCCCGAACACATCGAGTTAGCGCGAAACCTGACTGAGTTTAACGATATCTCCGATGAGAGAGCCGCCCGTTACTGGGAAAACTGCTCGGTCAACATGTTGATCGATTTTGTTCTCAAACCGTTGTTTATCGATAAAGCGTTACAGAACCGTGCGGTTTTAGAGCGGGTTTTTGCCCGCCAAGAGGAGGCCGTGTTCTGGCGAAATTTATTAACAACCGACGCACCAGCGTGGCTTGATATTAAACATTCCCTGATCGCCAGAACGGCTTATCTGGATCACTTTTACGACGTCGCGTACCAGCATAGTGAGGTGCTACGTAAGGCACTCGCGCATTGGCTACCGTCGAGAGCGAAGGATAACGACGCGCTGATTGCGGAAGAACGCCAGTACCGTGAGCAGTGTTATGAGCAGGTTTTTGGTGAACTATGAGAGTGAGGGATGAGTTAATTTTGTGGGCGCGGGATCGGACATTGAATATTTTGAACATCGATGCCAGCTTTTCTTTCGCCGATGCGCCATTTAAAGGCTGGCTGACCGGCCAGCAAGCCACCGTGTTGATCGTTGATAAGATGGATTACCAAGTACTGTGTTTGTTGTCGATGTGCGATCTGGTGATCACGCTGGATACGGAGATCAGTGAGGTGATTACTTCGCTGTACGGTTGTCGTCTGAAGGTACTAATGTTGCGATCAGACAACCTCAATACGATCAAGCGCGAGCTGTTTCAGCTTGAGGCTCGCTATCAACCACCCCACATAGAACAGTTTCAAGTCGCGGCGCCGAGGGTGAGTTATGTGGGCAAACCATTAGACAAGCGCTTTCTGGTTTCCATCCTGCATCACGACAACCTGAATAAGTTGAATCGTTGCCTCGACAAACTGTCTGAGCAAACCTATTTGTCCGATGTCGCAGTTATTATTGTTGATGATGCGACACGCAGTCAGGGCGTACAGGACGCCATCATTGCTCTGATCGAACGGTACCGCTTAGAGGCCATTGTGGTAAGTAACACGCACAGAATGTATGCGGCCTACAATCTCCATCAGGTTATTCATCGCTGGTCGTCATCTGCGCATCAATATCTGATTGAACTGGACTCTGATGATTACTTTATGCAGCCGTGGGCATTAGAATACCTTGCTAAGCAAATGCTATCTGGCTCGTACAAGAAAGGCATGGGAGGTTTTCGTGTTCACGCTAACGGGCAGGATGTGTCTCATCTTAAGTTCTTTCGTGATGCGATGTGCCATGTGGATATGACACTGCCGAGAAACATGTCGCGGTTTTCGGCCTGGCTGCCAACACGCATAACCCGGCTGGATGTTTTGAGACAGGTTGAGTTGGTCCATTATTTAGAAGTTGGCCAGCAACGCTTTTTACGCAAAAACCACGATACGGCAATTCATACGCGGGTCATGGAGTTGATTGAGCCGCATGAGGTGGTGAAGTTTGACCAACCCACGTATTGCTATGATATTTCGGGCGCGGAGCATGATGATAAGATGCTGAGCTTTCTGGACCAGTTAGATACGGTAGAGTACGGTCGCTACGTATTGGAAGATGATTACATCCGACTGACGTGGTCGCCCTTACTCGAAGAATCCCATTTACACTACAATGACAAAGGTTGGTATGAGTATGAAGGATGACGAACTTATTGCTTTCTTAGGCACGGCGATAGCCAACCAAAGGCAAATCGTGGGCAATCAGAACAATGATGGCTCGCTCAAAACGGCTGCAGTCCGAGGGGTTGCACGAGCAGCCTACCAGCGATTAACGGAGCACAGTAAACCAATGTTTTCTAAAACCATATTAGCCGTACTGAACTCAAACATTGATTACAAGAACACGCTCGCCTTTGATCTACTGTTTCGCAACAAAAAGCTTTATCTCGATGGCGACTCACAAGCCTTTTTGCAATCGATCGTTGAAAACCATTTACATGACTGGGCATCGTGCGACGATTATTGCACCCATTCTTTTGGCTACTGGTTGGTGGAAAATCCCTCTAAGGTGGCTTGCGTGATGGCTTACCTCGACCACGACAATGCCATGATCAGGCGAGCAGCAGCCGTGTCTTTGGTCTACCCTGCCAAACAGGGGCTGTTTCTAAACGAATCTTTGCGTGTGGTGGAAGGGTTGTTGGAGGATGACCATCACCTTGTGCACAAGGCGACCGGATGGTTACTGAAGGAACATGCGGTATTTAATCCCAACAATCAGGAGTTATTGGATTGGTATCTCACCCACGAATCGAGCATGAGTGCCCTGACAAGACGGTACAGCCAGATACGAAAAAGAATGGATTGCGGTCTGGCTTCTGCTTGAGCTTCCCGTGAAGTGTCAACTTCTTCCCTTGAAATGTATGATGTCGCAGCTTCAACCCCAGCACATCAGTACGATGGTATGCCTCAAGAGCTTGCGGTCTGCCAACTTAGGCACTTTGTTTTTTGTGTTTACAGTGGCCTAGTATAGTGAGTTTGAAGGCTAACGCTTAACGACACGTGATCTGCCAGGAGGTAAACGTGAACAAATTACTTTTGATATTGTGATTGATGTCTGTACCTAGGGCCTTTTGACCTTTTTCGGTTAAATCTTGTTCGAGATAAAAGCGTTTTTATCACGGCGAGAGGTTTGCAGCCTAGTTATTCTAAGCAAATACCTTTCAACAAAGAGAAAAATGCTTTTAGCCGAACCCTTTGGGCAGCATTTGTAGGCCCTTTATACTGCGTCAGCGGCATATCAGGTAGGGCAACTACCTTGTATAAAGAACCTACAAATAGCTGCAAAAATCAGCTCAAAAGGTCAACAGACCCTAGATAAGCTCAACCTTTCTGTCGACGAAATTGCCTTCTATCGTGCTTTGGTCGACAACGAGTCCTCGGTTAGAGAACTGGGTGACGACAACTTACGTAAGCTTGCTATTGAATTGACTCATCAACTGCGTAAGTCTGCCACGGTAGATTGGCAAAAAAGGGATAGTGTTCGTGCTCGAATGCGTAATCTAGTGCGTAGATTATTGCGCCGTTGGAAGTATCCGCCAGATGCTGCTGAAGAAGCAATTAAGCTTGTGCTTGAGCAAGCTGAAGTGCTGGCAGATGGGTGGTATAAGTAGCCAGAAATAAGAAGGGTAACACTTAAATGTCGTTACCCTTTTTGTTTTTACATCATCTGAATATTTGCTTGGTCTTGAATGCGCTTAGGCGTTGCTCCCTTGGCTACACACGGGATCGTAAAAGCTTCATTGATATTACCCGCACCCGGTAAAGGGAATTTATTACCATCTTCATCTTTTTTATAGCGAGCGACGCGCTTAACTGAGACCTTGTTACCCACGATAGGAATGTTTAAGTAGGTATTCCAGCCTTTGAAAATTGAAGAAAGACGGCACAATAATGAATAAGATGTTGATTCATGAACCAACGATTGAAGATATTTTCGCACCTGATACTCGATATCATTCTCAGATTCTAAGCCAATTGAAGAAATCAAGCGTGTTAAATACAACTCTGGTGTGATTGGCAAGTGCTCTAACTGAGACTCTTGCAACTTCAACTTAATCAAGTAATGTGCAAAAGCGTAGATTGGTTCCGATGCTTGGCTCTCCTGCTTGTTTCTTTTTAGCACTTTTGAAACAAAATCTACAGACAGGGCGAGTTCATGGTTCTGTTCAACGTATTTAAGAATCTCTTCAGGCTGAAATGATGTGCCTTGAGTGCCTCGGAAAGCAAAAGGATTCGGCATCGTTTCAAAAGCTTTGGCTAACATTGCAACACGAGAAAGAGACGCCGCATTCACTTCCACCCCTGCCATTTCGAGAACTTGTGCACGACTTCGTGTGTTGCCTACATCAATGTTGGCAAAACTTCGTTCATCAATAACATCGTATGTCACTGTTGCAATAAAGCCGACTTGAGCTTCACAAGCTGCCTCTAGCCTATGGTGGCCATTCAGAATTTCACCCTCATGGGAGATGATTATAGGCTCTCCTGTGAGGCACCATTCTCCTTTTTTCATAGCTTCTGCGTATTTGTTCACTTTGGTTTTGCTTAGTCGACGATTTTTATTGTTTGTATTTATCACGCCTCTTCTAGAAAACTGGAGCATATCACGAGCCAAAGAAGGGCTTATGTAAATATGAATATGCTTTAACCCTGTTTCAACAGATCTTAATCCACTGTAATACTTGGCTTTAGACTTAAATATCGCTTCCGTTTGTTGAGCGGTTAAGTTTTTCCCTGTCGTCTCCAATAGCTTGGTCGAGCTGGCGAGGTAGCTTCTGGAAGTCACTTGATCGTAGTGATCTACAAGTTTATTAGTGATGGACGCTTCTATTGAACAATCAAGTGCATCATTTGCAATCGGGTGCTTATCGCTCATATTGAATTCTCGTGTTTTTTCTTGGTCTTGCTAATCATTGATCAGACGATTGGTCTGATCAATGATTATTTTTATTTTACACTACAAAGCTACATGTAATTAATGAGATTGGTTCATTGTCTAAGGTCAAGTTAAAGGGGAAGGTGATTTCCTATGGAAGTCAGCCAATAAAGGCTCTTGTAACCTTTATTTCTGTAATTGAATTAAGTAGTTACGTTGAAACAGCTAAGCCACATGAAGCGTTGAAAATGTTGTTCAATGCAGCGCAAAACGCAACCAATAAGAAAAAAACACTCACCCTTCAGGGGGATATAAAAAATGAGGTTCTATCTGGTGAATTAGGAGTTCCTCTATCGTTGACTGTTGTCGTTAGTGGTGACAGTGAAGTGCGCGAGAATAAATTTGCTACTGAAATTGAATTCGAAAGAAGTAAAGCATTCGTAATTGGTAATCTATTGACATATAACGCACTCCTTAATCTGACAGGCTTAAAAGCCCCGTTGTTTTCATCTAGGGTCAGCTCAAGTGACTTGCAAAAAAATAGTGTTTTTCGACAACTACTAGCGACTCAAGATCTGATGTTAACCATTGTTTTTAGCGAAAATGGTTTTAGTGAAGATGACGTGAAGTCGTTATTCTTCAAACATAATAGGCGAGAGTCGGAAGTTCATTTAACGCAGTTCGCAGATACGGATTCCTTTCCTTTGCAAAAAGTAGTGTCTCAGTTAGGTAAAAATCTAGCCTTAGATGACTTCGGCGGTATATCTAATCAGACAAAGCATGTACGAGCTTCAGAAAAATACATAACGACGGAATATATTTTGTTCAAAGTACTCGTTGGTTCTGTATGTGGTGAGAAAGCTCAAGAGCGGGCTAAAATGTCAGATGATATTACTTTGAAAGATTGTGGTATCTTTGTTCAGGCTTATTCAGATATATACCAACAGTACGTGGAAACCTTTTTTAGAGCATGGCTAAGTCCGATTAACGAAAACCATGAGTATAACAGGCAAGGTTTTAGGTTATCTGCTCAGATATGGCAAGCCTTATCATTGGTTATTAATGAGTTAGCCTTGGAAGGGAAGACAATAGATGAAATATCATACGCAGGATCGCAACTAGGCAAGCTTGATTACGGAAAACGAGCGAAGCACTGGGAGAATTGTGACGTGATGCAGTTAGATTCCAATGGCAGGCTTTTTAAAAACGGCGCGAAGTCCACACGTGAGTTTAAGTTAGGGTTGAAAGACTACTTCATCAAAATAATTGAGTGAGTAGCTAGCCCACTATCTAAGAGTTGTTACCTTGTTGAATGCTGCTAATGTTCGCTTTATTATCTGAATGCATAAATATGCGCTGGTCAATTCTTCAGTGCTTTTTATGAGCCTAACAACATGCACCACTTTTACAGTCAACAGCTAGTTTAACATTAGTTTCATGCTCCGTGTTATACGTGGAAACTTGATAAGAAACGGAGGGATGAGATCAAAGAGAAGCTTGCAAAATCAAGGTTAGACGTAACTGAAAAGAAACAGTTGGGGTAATTTGCCGGGTACATGTCTACGTTAATCCCAATGCCGCTTTTTACCTGTCATTATTGGTATCAGGCTAAATAAGCCCAACATTGTGAGCTAACTGCTAGAGGATGGATTGATGCTATCCTCAATATCCATTTCGAAACTATCTAGCAACCTCTCAAGCTCGACAATTGCGACCGTAGCTGTAAGCTCTTTACTCGAAATTTGCCCTTTTAATACTTCTACATTTCGCTTAACAAGTTCTACACTCGACTTTAGAGATACTGCATTGTAAACCTTTGTATAGCCATTAATTTCAGCAAATGCGAGGTTAATATAAATATCCAACGAAGAGAGATTAGTGTGACCTGTCCACTGCTGTAGTTGTAGCTTAAATGTATGTGTATGAAGGATATGTTTTCTAAAATCGTCCTTATCGTTCACCTCTTTCGTAGTCAGAATAAGTTCTTTTAGTTTGTCAGTAATAAAGGCGTGTCGCCATAAGTGAGGGTGAACTTCACCCTTAATATTTAGCTCCTTCTTCCATTGATTCATATACGTTGTCCATGAATCAGGAGAGAGACGTTGACCAGAGGTTAAGCTGATAAATAAAAAGTCATGTTGCACCTTCTTTTGTCTCATAATCTTCTTTCGAGTCTTAATGTATGGTGCAACCAAAGATAGGAAAACGTGCGGCACAGGGATCGTTCGAGAGTTGTTACCATCCTTGCGTTTTAATGTGGGTATCTTCAACATACCACTACGCCTAGCGGCCTCATAATCACTCAATTTAATTAAACAAAGTTCACTGACACGAGCGCCTAATTGCTCCATAGCGCTGTAGAGCGCCATATCCCTACGTCTTCTGTCCTTACTCTCTTGTCGTGATACAAAATCCCAAACACGAAGGGCATCATTTACCGAAACAGGGTGTCGCCTTACAATATCATCTTTTGTTGGTATCGCTGTGTGGGAGACTTTAACGCCCTCGATAAACCCATTATCCCCTCCCGATCTACGCTTATAGACCTTCTCTTGTAATTTAATCGAGTTCTCTTTACCCTTGCCGATAAAGTGGCTCAAATCATGAAAATCCTGCACAAACTGTAAGAATTCAAGGCAAGTATGAGCAATTTTTATCACTGAGTTGTTCTTGCGTTTTCGTTCACCTAGAGGTGTTCTTTCCGCTTGTAATGAATGCACAAAAAGCGTGAATGTAGAGTTGTTTAATTGGCTGAAATGATTTAAAAACGGTTGTGTTTCAACGTATCGAACAAGGTGAATAATATCGTGGGCGTAACCACGAAGCGTACCTTTTTTTAGACCTCTCGACATAAGCATGTGTATATAGGCATTAGCCTCGTAGCAAGGCGTATGATTACTGTAGGTGATGAAAGGCATATCGACAGGCTTTCGAAAAACCAGCCTCCCGTCTAAACCAAGATGATCCCACAGTTTAAAATCTTTAAGCTCACGAACAGCCATTACACCTCTCCATCTAACGTGTAGCTCATCTTAGCTTGAAGTTTTAGGTTGTAGGTTCTATAAAGCTCTTGACGCTCTTTTTGATCACCCTCATGCATTGCTAATTGCTTTAGTTTGGAGCGCATTTCCATAACTATATCGGTCAGCAAGGCGTTACTACATTGCGCAGTATCAAGTTGAGCTTCAAGTTCGGAGACTTTAAGTTTTAAACCGATAGCTGTTTGTTTATTACCTTTAATAGATTTTTTATCATGAAGAACGCCCTCAATCGCCGATTTAGCGTTGATGCGAAGTTCATCAAGGGCTAAGAAACCTCTCTCTAAAAGCGCTTCTGAATTACTTTTTAGGGTATTTAGAGAGCATGACGCAATATTTCTCTCTGGATTTTCGTATTTAGCAATGCCAGATTGAGAGGTTAATGCCTTTAGCAACTCCGCATCGCCCTTGAACTCAGTAGGTGAGGTGATTATTTCTCGCAAGAACGTCTCTGTTTCAAGTATCTTCGTTTGATTTTGCTCTAAAACTTTCATTCGCTAAATCCTTAATCTAAGTCTTTTATTTTTAGTAAGAGGTTGAAGTCCTTAACTTCCTCTCCGTCAACGCCCTTTACTGTGAAAAAGTCTGGCTCTAACGTAATTAAACCTTCATCAAGAAGTGTAAGCACCTCAGATTCAACATCCTGTTCTTTTTGAATCTGGCTAATATTAGGAACGGTTGAATAAGACTCATCATCGTAATCCTCTGCCGCTTCACTAAGTGTTAGGATTGTTATCGGGGTTGAGGCGTCACCCGTTAATCGCTCAGCAATTATCTCACGAAGCTCTTCAATACCATCAAGATCGGCAATGTCTGATTCTGGGTCAACGATGCCACGCACAATCACACTTGCCTTCGCTCCGTTTAGTACCTCGCCCGTCTCGGATTCAGATATGTAACGGTATAGATGTTCCATATCGGTATGTGCAAGCATCCAGCGAAGCGAGTCCATGCCGTCAAAGCCTTTCGACCAGAAGAATGCCATCGCAAAAAAGCGTCTGAATTGGTGCTGACGCACGTAGTTCCTGCGATACTCCCCATCAGGGTATTGAACTAAATCCGTTTCGAAAAAATCACATGCAGCATCAAGATATCCATTAAATGTGTCTACGGCGATAGGTGATAAATGACAACTCTGGGAATCTAAAATATTGAAGAGAGACAGTTTTTTGTGATCTAGCTTTAAATCCATTGCTTTTATATTGAACTGCTCAAGACGCCAAATGAGTCGAGCAATAGAGAGTGGAATCGGTCTTTCTATAGTGGCGTTCTTTTCACTGTCGCCCGACTTCTTAACCTTGAATACTAAATTATATTCAGATTGACTTCCTTTTTCTGAAAAGGGGTCAATATTAGGGGAGAGGTTTTCATGCGATTTCAGATTGACTAATTCATCTTGTCGCCTTGCCATGATTGCACCTACGAGTATCTGTATTGCACCTTGGAGTACCGAAAATAGATCAAAGAGACTTTCATTGTTTCTTATTTTACCGTAGCGACTTTCATCACTTAGTGTGAAGCGTTCGATTTGTTTAACCCCTTTTTCTTGGTAATCACTGCTCAAGCAATTTACCCCGCCAGCTTGAAACCAGTAGCCCCGCTCTTTAGAAGCCATATTTCGATGTCGGGCTTCATCAAACGCTTTGGTACCTACAATAGGGCGAAGTCGGTTGGAGTTCGCTACTATTGATTTATCTTTTCCCTCTGAAAGTTGAGTTAGTGTTTCATCCAGTAGATTAACTGTGCTTGTACCTTCGGGAAGGTGCTCCATTGCAAATTCGAAGCACTGCTTAATTAAATTAAATACGAATTTAGGCGGTAGTGTTCGTGTTCGTCCTGACTTTTTGATGTCAACCAATAATCCAACGCTACGACTATTAAGCTTTTGGGACATTAAAGGTGGCTGAGCAGCATCCTTACGTTCAAGGCTGGTATAAATCAGGTTCAGTGAAGAGAGATAGGCTGAAATACCAACCTCGCTCATGCCTGATGAAGTATCAGCATTTTCAACCGCACGGTACTCAGTTATTTGCGCAGTCCCTTTAATGTGCAGTTCTGGATAACTTCTCAACCCAATAATATCGTGATAAAGCGCTTTACCCTCAAATAACAACGCGATAAGCCTTGCGATATTGCCGCCGTATATATAACCTCTGGCAGTTGTTTTATAAAAACCCTGCTTAAAAAGCCACGCACAGGCTTTTTGGCGATGCTTTAAAGACAAGCGAGTGTCATCGTAATGAGTGGTTTCTAATATATGTGGGTAGCTATCTTGAAATTGTTGAACTTCGTCGTCTGAAATCTCATCACTGACTTGATTAAGAAGAACTTCGGCTCGCTTATCAAAGTCATACACACCATCAATGCGATTCTCGGCTAATTTCATTAGGATATTACGCCAGAAATCTTCGTTCACATTTTGTAGTTGGTATTCCGCAAGTTTTAACGCTTTGGAGTTCAATAAGATAGCGTTGATAAAAAGGATAACCCGATTAAACGCACCACTGGCTGTCGCGTTCTTTACTAGTTGACCACCATTTTCAAAGGGGTTACCAACCGCCAAAAGCCAGTATTTAAAGGCATTTAAGAGCTTTTTATGGGCTTTATCAGTCAGATTCTTCCCGTCATCCAAATAGACGCTATCCCAATATATGGTTCTAGGTTTACTCTTGAACTTGACTACCCATTGCGCGTCTTCAAAGCTCGACTCTAACCACTTAGGCTTTTTTTCGTCATAGTCGTAAATGCCAGTATGCGAGTTCGCTAGGATGTCTAGCACTCGGTAGTCATCGTTGAATGCTGAATAATTGATAACATCTCTAACCACATCAGAATCCAAACCATCAAGAAGGGAGTGGTCTAATACAATATCCTCTATCAGTTGAGCTGTTTGGTTATTATTAATGTTGACATTTAACATACTAACGCTCCACTGATTAAGTTGGTGTCTATTTTATTGTTGGATGCAATTTCGTACATATCCATCAGCTCCGCATCACCTTGATAATTACTGCTGGTCATTAGGGAGTCAATAACGAACACGGCTGACTGATACCAATGAGAAACAACGTCTAAAAAATTCACCTCGTCATCAGAGTTTTCAACAATAAAGCGAATTGCCATTAACAACTGTAAGAGTGATGTTGAAATTGTGTACGCAACCTCATTAAAAGCCACATCAGCATTGTTGTGGCCTGCTGCCTGTTGCCTGAAACCATGATCGAAATGCTCTGGAACACCACTCAATCCATGATTCTCTAAAAATTCTTGAATATCTTCTGCGCTCATATTTACGGCTTGCAGCAAGTGTTTAGAGTCCTTTAAAGCTTCGAGTAGAATCGCATTTTGGAACTGTCGCACCCATCTGGCATTAAAGAAGTCCATCAAAGGTTTAGGTAAGTACGAAGCAAGTAATTTCGGATCTTTACTCTTATGCCCTAATGCTTCGGCAACAGCGTCCATTGATTGACTTTCAAGATAGATTTGAAAACCACGATGCCTTCTCACGGAGCGCAATGAGTAAATTTCCGTAATCTCTATGGCGTCTAATGGGGTGATGTTCAAATTTTCATCCATCAATTTTGGTTCACGCAACCAATCGGGAAACTCAGTATTATGAATCTTAGAGTTATGGATGTAATGGATAGGTAATACAGAAATTGGTGTCGCAGTGAGCATCATTTTTCGCCACCCTTTTCCCCCTTGGTTTTTCAAATAATCACGAGCCATCTGAGTATGCTGTATTAAAAACTCAACCACCGACTTACTGAACTCATTAAGTATCACTGTTTGCTGTGCGTCATTTGTTCCTTTACGAGACTTATAACTCACCGCAACATACTGACCGTTCATTTCCTTGTAACCTGTTTGATTGCCATTTTTATCAAACAGACACCACTTATCAATCCAGCTAGGCGTAATTAGAGGGTGCTCCATGATAAGTAATGTCAGCAGCACATGAAGTGTTGATTTAGTAGGGATATTCAGTTCTTTTATGAGTTGCGGCGTATTGCCTTTAAAGCCTAAGAACCGTAGGTACTCCGCCCTTCCTTTAATCCCATAATGGGAGAACGTAGCAATAGTATTTTCAAGCTCATCCTCACCACAATAACCATAATAATCGGAGTTGTGTTTAACACTTACAGGCTTCACTGAGCCTATTTTCACGTACTCTTGGTTTCTCGCTTCACGCTCTATAAGTTCTTTAAACTTTAATTGGCACACATGCTTGATATGAGACATATCCCTATCCAATCGCTGCGTGATAATTTTAATGGTTTCTTGGTCCTTGATTTTTAAAGGGATATTCGCGAACCAGCGAAGAGCTTCTTCTTTTTTTGGCTCTCCGCCAATAGAAAAGGTGGGTGCTTTGCCCATTGGATCTTTCCACGCAGGGATAATGAAGGGCTTAAGTGGCTCATCGAAAATGCCCGTGTCGATAAAGCACTCTTTATAGATGCCAATTGTATTCTTCCATTTATTATGGAAGGACTTGGGGCTGAGCTGAGAAGCTTGAGAGAGAGCCAAATTGATTTTATATATCTTATGAAAGAAGGCTTGGGTGTGATTTCGACTGAGACAGGTTTCTATCGTAAAGCCGTTGCGTTTGGTATAGGCACTCGCCATGCCTATGAATAGATTCTTAAGGTTAGTGATGCTACCTCTAAGTGTTGTACTATTCTGCTTAAATGCGTAATTGTTAATGGCCGAATGAATTTTATCCGTAAAAGACTCCCCAAATGCAACATAAATAGCGTCTAGATGAACTTCCTGCTTATTGCCTTCTTTTGATTCAACGCTCCAACCGTTCAGATATTTCGCTTTTGTCTGATCAACCTTAATCTCACAAAACTGTTCAATACAATTTGAGATATCCTCTGCAACTTTAACAGTAGAAAAATTGATGTTATCAAACGTTAATTGCTTATCCTGTGCGATGCGCTCAAATACTTTTTTATATTGCAGGCAGTAACCGTATTTTCCTCTTAACGTTAACCTGTCGTTTGAGTAGATGAGACCTACTAATAACTGAAAATGTTGATTGAGCATTTTCGAGTCATTTAAAATATCCAAGCCTGAGTAATTACCTTGTTTCATTAAGTAGCAGTAGGCTTCATAAATATGCACTAATACTGACTTACTTTTCCCACATTCTACAGCATCAATTACAGACACTACATAGGTAGAGTACCCAGTCGATAACGCCCCTTTTATTAGTGAAAGTTCAGAAAGTATCGCAGTATTCATTTTCTCACCATAAATTTGACAACTAAATTGATACTATCTGTCACTCTGACAAGTGTCAATGTGCCTTTGGGTGGTTTTTATCTATTTTATCTTTCAAATTTAAGGGTTTAGATAATAGTGACAATAATTTAGCATCAGGATTAAAGAGAACCGACACCACCAAAGGTAAGCAAACCCGATAGGCTCAGCCCAAACGCCTGCATGATGGTTAAGCCGCCCATCACCATAAAGAACAGTCGAGCCACTTTCGCGATAGCTTGTACTGTGGTTTCGTCTCTGGTTTTCTGCTCTAAGACATACTCTTCAGAGTTACTGATCATTCGCAGCGTAAACCAAACAAACGTAGATATGATCAGTATGTGTTTGAGTGTTCTTAGCCAGTTGATTTCATTACCAAACTGGTCTTGAAGAATCAAGCCAACAGACACGGTAGCAGGCCAGCACCAAAGCAACGTACTGACAGGTGTTTTTAAGGCCTCTAGCAGTAGGTCATCCCAATGGAATTGGGTTTTTTTGACCAAGATTTCTAGGCGATTATGGACAATTCGCCAAGCGACCCAAGCGAAAAAGCTCGCAATAGTGATGAACAGGACGCTATTTGCCCAATCGCTATGGCTCTGGTTGATGTAGGTTTGTACTTGGGTTATGAATTCATTCATTGTGTGTACTGCCGCAGAAATTATGGGTTAGAAATTAGCAGAAATCACTTTTGTTCTCTACCTTTATAAATCAATCGATTAGCTGACAATTGTATCTCTATATGGATATATAGTCGTTTTTTTGTATGAAGACAATTTTGTTATTTGTTTTCGATGCTACGTAGCTTTGTAAGTGGAGTAATAAATGAGTGACAAACAATATGCAGTTATCGGCTTAGGGCGTTTTGGGTTATCTGTATGCAAAGAGCTACAAAGTTCAGGGGCGCAGGTGCTCGCTGTCGATATTGATGAAGAGCGAGTGAAAGAAGCGGCCAATTTTGTTTCACAAGCGATTGTTGCGAACTGTACGAGCGAAGAGACAGTTAAAGAACTAAGGCTGGACGATTACGATATGGTGATGGTGTCGATTGGCTCTGATGTTAACTCCAGTATTCTAACGACGCTAGTGGTAAAAGAATCAGGCGCAAAAGCCGTTTGGGTGAAGGCGAACGATAAGTTTCACGGCAAGATCCTTTCTAAGATTGGTGCCGATCATATCATCATGCCCGAGCGAGACATGGGTATTCGCGTTGCGCGTAAAATGTTGGATAGACGCGTTCTTGAGTTTATCGACCTTGGCAGCGGTTTAGCGATGACGGAAATTGTTATTGGTTCTAATTTTTTGGGTAAGAAACTTGGTGACCTTAAGCTGTGCAAAGAAAATGGTGTTGAGGTACTTGGTTTCAAGCGAGGCCCGAACCTAACTAAAGCACCTGAACTGGATGTGAGTTTAGAAATTGGGGATGTGGTGATCATCGCTGGGCCGAAAGAGACCTTATCTAGAAAGCTACGCAATTGGTAACTGGCAATCGGAAATAAGGTAACAGTATGAATTCGTTAAAACGAAAAGGTACTTTCTACACGCTTAAGAGTGATAAAAAGCCACGTAAAGGCTCTGAACCTAAGATTATCCTTACGAGCTTCTTAGGCGTACTTATCCCGTCTGCAATATTGTTGACGCTACCCGTGTTCTC
>PJEL010001210.1_pt1 | contig 27205 bp, 25 predicted proteins | sample 1853271 | NCBI WGS metagenome assembly PJEL01 (sample SAMN08108733, study PRJNA415343) | Invertebrate metagenome, whole genome shotgun sequencing project. | host: Globobulimina | place: Sweden: Gullmar Fjord | collected 2015-08
TTACAGTTATGAGAGTTACGAATTAAATAGTGTAACTAAGAATGGAAAAGACTTGGCTAAAATGTCAGACCTCTATAAATACCATTCGTATGAAGTGTTTACTGCATCAGATGATTTTTTGGTTTCATTAAAAGCCGGCCATAAGATGACGGAAATTCATTTGTTTTACTATGGTTATCATCAAACACTACCTGAATTGTTTATAACCAATCAGAGTAGGCAAAATGTAAAGCTTGAAGTTGCGAATATTAAGTATTTTCAAGATAAGAACCACCATACGTCAGTGGGAATATATAAAGTCATGAGTGAATATGATTTTTCAGATGAAGTATCAATAGTCTTTGATAGCTTCACCTATACTGATAATTATAATCGAAACTTATTAAGGCAGGTTGAAGTTGTTACCAATGATGGTGGAGCCTATTTTGAAGAAAAGTATAGGAAGTGGTCAATACAAGGAACTTGGCCGACTATTTACCCGTTAAATTGAACTCACTAAATTAAATTTGTAATTTGATATATCAATCGTTGCCTTATTGGAATACCTGTAATAAAAATCCAGAAAAATCTATCGTGTATAAGCGTCTGAATACTGCTGAACTTAAGATGATGCCACCGAGAGGTAGAACAACGGTACAAGATGATATGGTGTCTGTGTTACATTCATTCATCACGAATACAGACTGTAAATAGCTCTATAATGCGAAACGAAAAAGGCTAGCAGTTGCTAGCTTTTTTTATTCTTCTAATAAAGACGAACATAAATAGTAAACTAAAAATATCTAAGCTTCCGCCTCCACTTTTTCCGTTTTGTTGAGGAGTTTCAATAGCAGGGGGGGGAGGGTTTGACATTTTTACTAAAATGCTTGCGCTTTGTTTGGATACACTTTCGAGGTCTGAAACTGTTACCTCAAACTCAAACATAGTATCTTGCGTGACTTCAGGTGCATTGAAATACGCAACTTTTTTATCGGCATCGATAATGTCTACTGCACTGCCAGATAATTGTTGCCAGTGTATAGACAGTGCATCACCATCTTCATCGATAATCGCACTGCCATCCAGTGCTACACGTGAATTTTCATCTGCTTCGCTGACAATATTAAGCTTTATGGTTGGACTCACATTAATATCTAATTTAATTAACTCAGAGCCATAATTTATTCCACCTTTTATCACATCTGCTGTGGCAAATAGTGCTCCTTTGAACATAACGATATCACTAATACCAGCTAAGCGATCGTATTCGCTATTAAGAGGCTGTAATTGAGGAGGCATTACTTGCTCACTTGTATAGTGAGAATACCAAAGCCTCGAATTAGCTTCGAAATACAGTGTATTGTCATAAGCGAAGTATTCTTTAGGGTTTGACGAAAATGCGGCTCCTTCCCAATCTAAGCCTTCACAGCAAAAGCCAGGATTCAGGTCAGCAAGCAATGAAGTCGAGCCGTCTTTTTCTGAAAAATAAAAAGGCTCAGCCCCGTGTGTCCAACGGTCATAGTTCGTGAAAAAAAGAAAGTCACCAGCTGCCACGAACTCTCTCGACTCATTGTTAGGCTCGCCATAAATATCATGAGAGCTTGGTAATTCAACGTCAGTATCATTGAACTTGTTCGTGTTGTTATCATAGTACGTTAAGTAAGTATCGTACTCATGCGTGAAATAGAGTTTGTCATTAAGTACGGTTAAATCATCGATATTTTTAAAAGCATAACTTTGAGAGGTGGTTACAGGTCCAAATGTTCCGTTAGCAGAATATAAATACCAAAGTTCAGATTGAGACGGAGCATTGTGAATAGTGAAATACAAACTATTTTTATAAGGAGTAAAAGCTCTGCCAATGTAATATTGTTTTTCTGTAAAGTTGGTTAACATTTTAGTTTTAGTTAATGCAGGTGAGTACGAGTAAATCTCGACCTGTTTGTCTGGTGCTCTTACTTTAAAATATAGTTGCCCATTAAGTGGTGTTAGGTCATAAACAGAGAAAGGTTTACTTATTGGAGTATCGCCCGTAAACACTTCACTTAGTGTTTGTGTGGAAGGCGTATAAGCCCACAGTGATTGATGATTGGTTGCTTTATGCCAATTGAAATACAACTTGTTATCAAGCGCAACTAATTCATTTATGCCGCCATCGTAGTTAAAAGTCGTCAAGGCATGCGGAGAGTTTAGCTCAGTATCAAAGTACCATAGTTGGCTGATACCATTTTGGTCATACGCGGTAAAATATAGTTCATTATTCAAAACTATTTTATTTTTTGGGTAAGACGATGGCGTATTTACCTGTTTGTCTAGTGACAATTGTCCAACGTTGTTGGTGCTCATATCAAAAAACCAGATATCAGTATTGTCTGAATAGGAAATGTTATTCTGAGGGTCCGTTGACCCCGAGGTATACTTTTTTTCGACAACGAAATAAATTTGGTCCTCTCTCGAATGAAAAGTTTTTGCATAGTAAGCAAGCCCGACATACCTTGTTGGAGAATGCTCAAATTCTTCAATTTGAGTTAATAAAGTGACTTCTAGAGAGGATAAATCTATGGCGTATATGCCATTGTCAATCTCGTCGTGTTTGCCTGTGAAAACAATACTGTTACCTACTTTGGCTAAGCGTGTTGGCCAAATTGTTTGTTCGTTGTAGCTTCTGGGTAATTCTATCTGTTCTTTGGTCTTTGTGTTGTAGCTAACTAACCCTTGTTGTATAGAATAAAATATGTCACCTACTTGAACATGTTCATTAATAAGTGAGTCATAAAGTTTTTCATCTTCCTCTAAGGCTATTACCTCATTATCTATTAGTGAGTAGAGACTCCCCTTATTAGGGAAGAGGTTATGCCACCTCTCTAAAATAGAGAGCCTAGAGTTGGCAATGAAAAGCATGGGGCTAGATTGAAAAGGCCCTGAGGAAGGATCATCTATATATCGAGCAAATAGAGTCTCGCCCTGTTGCTTAAAAGACGTGCCATCGTAATACCATAATGCTAAATAATCGGTGTTTTCGTTCACGATAAAAAAATAAAGTTTATCTTCATTATCTCTCTAGTTTTTTGTGCTTGTTCTTAATTCATAGCCATTGCTATCAACACCAGCATTTAAGTCTTCAACTAATGAAGTCGTTTGCGTTGCTTTGTCATACACCCAAAGTTCTCGACCGTGCTCCTTTGTAGTGGCACTAAAATATAATTTATCTTGATAAACAGTAAAGTTGCCAGGGAATGCTCCTTTAGTGCCGATATTGATGTCTTGAACTAAAAATTGTTTCTTTGTTGCTAAATTTATGGCCCATAACTCAAACCCTAAGCCTAGATCTGAAGCACCAAAAAACAAATGATTATCGTAAACTATGAGTTCATCTTGATAGTGTATTGTTGGCTTGTCTGAAGTGACAATATCGAAGACAGAAAGCTCTGGCGCGGGAAGCTCTTCACCAGTACTACAAAAGCTAACAAAGCTAAATATTAAGCCCCATATAGTTAAAATAGAAAAATATTGATAGCAATTCATTATTATTCATCCTTGAGTTTACTGATTAAATTGGGAATTTACTTACGTTGCTTTATTATCTTTGCGGGATTTCCTCCAACGACAGAAAAGTCCGGCACATCTTTAGTCACAATAGCGCCCGCAGCAATAATAACGCCATTGCCGATGTTAACACCGGGCATAATCATTGCTCTTTGGCCTATCCAAACATCATCGCCAATGGTCACTGGTTTCGGTGTCAAATTGCCTTGTAGTCGCATGGGAATAGTTGTGTCTTCGGTTTTGTGCAAAACTGAGAAGATAGCTACTTCAGGGGCCATCATGACATCATTACCAATCGTGACGTCATTTGCTAGTTGGCAATTGCGGCCAATAGAAGAGTTATTGCCTATGGAAATGTTTATTCCTGTACCAAAATAAGCACCACGATTTACGTTAAAAGTTGTGCCGCTATGTTTGAAAATATTGCGGGTGACATGTTCTCTAACCGCTCGAGATAGCTTACCCAAAAGCTTGGATTCGTTTGTCGGTAAATGCTTTGCAAAACCGTAATATGTAATCAGTGCCAGCTTTCTTATCATGCTCGAACAAGTCCTCGTTTTAGGCAAAATTTTAAGAACATGAGTAATATTCTATTTAGTTTTGCATAAGTCAGCCAGATAATAATTTTGTAGGCACTTTTTCCATTAGTGAAAAACACTGAATATCCGCCTGATTTTTTATTTTTTAAATAACCTTGCACTTCAAGCAACATCTTTCCTTGTTCTTGAGCATTGTTATGTGAGGCTATTCGCACCAGTGTTTTAGTCAGCATATTTAACGTGAGCGTATCCAACGCTTTACTAGTAGCGGTATCACTTGAACGATCAAAATAATTATCTAATTCCTGCAGTACTTTAATCATATCCAACACTTTAGGGTTAACTGTTTGAGTTATTGAGCCATCTCGCGTGCGGTAATGGTATAAATTGGCTGAATTAAAATTAATAGTGTCTGCTACGTGATAAAGCTTAGGAATAGTCGCTAAATCTTCATACCAAAGTCCCTTCGGGAAAGAAATGTCATGCTCAATAAATAAAGACGTTCTAATCACTTTATTACAGGCATTCGGTAACGCGCCGGTAATAATGTTAGGCGTTTCATTAAGTGAAGTACTAGAGAAGCTTGTCGTTGTTGCTGGAATATCACGAATGTGAACACCTTGTTCAGAAATCTCTGTCATGCCAAAGCAAAGAATATCTACATCATTTTCTTGCAATGATTGGTTCAACACTTCAATCGTATTTAACTCAATAATATCGTCAGAATCTACAAACATGACATGTTCGGTTGTAGATCTGTCTATGCCAAAGTTACGTGCATCAGACAGACCACCATTTGGTTTTTTATAGTACGTGAATAATGCTGGATGCTTTTCGGCATATGAAGAGGCAATGGCAGTACTATTATCCGTGCTACCATCGTCAATTAATAATACATGAAAATGTTGGTTTGTTTGTTGTTGCAAGCTATCTAAGCAAGCGGTCAAATATTTTTCCACATTATAGATGGGAACAATAACTGTGATTGAAATGTCTGGCATTCAGCTACATAAACCTAATTCTTAATGCAGCGATCTTACCGCTAAATCTTGCGATGCGCGACTACTCAATTACGGTAATGTGCGGATATTCATCATTCTAGGTTCGATAACAATGCTAATCTCATAATATCCATCGTTTGTACTGCTCAAAATTGTCGTCAGTCGAAATACAAATGGAATAGACAGCTATGCTCGAAGCACTTATTATCCTATAAACTTAAAAACAAAAATAACTCTCATTAATGTTCACCATGATCCGAAATTTTGCTTTCTCTTTTTTAATTTTATTTTTTCTATCCGCATGTGGAGGTTCAGGCTCTGGTGAAGATAAGGCTAACTCTGTTGATAAAGTCGCGACGATTTCGCCTACATCCAATAATAGCGATTGGTGGCAGAATCGTCATGATGAAATCGTTTCCAGAGACAAATCCAATATAGCATTGGTTTTTATTGGCGATTCAATTACTCATCAGTGGGAAAAAGAAGAGTATGGCCTGCCGATTTGGTCAAGTTACTACGACTCACAAACTACGTTAAATTTAGGGTTTGATAGTGACAAAACTCAGCACGTTCTCTGGCGTATTGCAAATGGAGAACTTGATAACATGTCACCGGAATATGTTGTATTAATGATAGGTACGAATAACGCTAAGTCAGATTCAGCTGCGGATATAGCACTAGGAATTCAGACCATTGTGTCAAGTATCCTTGATAAATTGCCCAATACTACCGTGATTCTATATCGCATCTTTCCTCGTGGAGATGCAAACAACTCAACTCGTATTCCTGTAGATGAAGCCAGTGAAATAGTTAAAAATAGTATTGCCGATGAGCGCGTTAAATATGTGGACATTAACAGCCATTTTGAGGATGAAAATGGTGATGTACCCGTTGATATTATGTATGACGGCTTGCACCCAACTACTAAAGGCTATCAAATTTGGGCTGATGCATTGATGTCGGAAATTAATTAATGTTTAGAATTATTTATATTGCTTTATTTTTCCTTACTTTAAACGGCTGCGGCAACGACAGTAAAACCAGTCATATAATCCCCAATCCAAATAGCGTGCAGTTGAAGCCAGGCAGCCTTTCTTTAACCGATAAAGTTAACATCGTCTATGACGATAATTCTCAGGAGCAAGATCAGCTTGCTTATCATCTATCAATATTTTTAGTTAATTATGCGAAGTTGGGTGTTGAGAGAAATAGCTCTTTGACACAACACTCTCAAATCAAATTTACTCTGAATGACAACGTAGACAATAGTGAAGGTTATGACCTCGACATTAATAATGAAGGTATTCATATTAGTGCGTCTAGCGATCATGGCTTGTTTAATGGCGTTCAGAGTTTAAAGCAATTATTTTTTAGTGCAGACAAGCCTAGAGATTTACCTAAGCTTAACATCGTCGATCAACCAAGTTTTTCTTATCGAGGGATGATGTTAGATGTGAGTAGACACTTTTTCACCGTTGAGGAAATAAAGCGATTTTTAGATCTTATGGCGCTTTATAAAATGAATAAATTTCACTGGCACTTAACCGATGATCAAGGATGGCGGATTGAAATTAAGCAATATCCGTTATTAACTGAAGTGGGTGGATATCGCATTGAAACCATGGTTGATAAAAACTATGACCCCTATATCGGCGACGGTGTTGAACACAGTGGTTATTATTCTCAGGAAGAAATCAAAGATGTGGTCGCTTATGCGAAAGCATTGTTTATTGACGTTATTCCTGAAATAGAGATGCCAGGCCATGCGCTCGCAGCTTTGGCAGCATACCCAGAGTTGGCGTGTGAATATAAGGCCTATGAAGTTGCAACAACGTGGGGAATTCATAAAGACGTCATGTGTCCAACAGAAGACACAATTACTTTTGTAGAAAACGTACTAACAGAAGTGATAGCTCTATTTCCATCTAGTTATGTTCATATAGGTGGTGATGAGGTGCCAACCGTAAGGTGGCAACAAAGTAGTATTGCGCAGGATATTATTTCAAAACATCAACTAGATAACGAAGAACAATTACAGGGATATTTTTTTGATAGAGTCAGTCAATTTCTGCAGACAAAGAATAGACAAGCAGTAGGGTGGGATGAAATATTAGACAAAAGCATAAAGTCGTCACCTGCTGTCATGATATGGAGAGATGATGCACAGGTGTCTGTAGCCATAGAAAGAGAGCTGCCTATCATTTTATCTAATAGGTTGTTTACCTATTTTGACTACTATCAAGATGGTCATGATGATGAGCCTCTAGCACAATGCTGTATGTTGGATGTTGCTAAGGTCTACAATATGCCAACGTCGATTTCATCAGCTCAAAATGCAAATATACTTGGGGGACAAGGCCAATTATGGACCGCATTTATAAAAGGTGAATCACATTTGCAATACATGGCCCTGCCAAGAATGCTAGCCCTATCAGAAGTACTTTGGACAGAGCCGGAAAATAAAAGCTGGGATAGCTTTAGGCAGAGTTTAAGCTCACATTTTAGCTATTTTGATAATACACAAATAAATTACAAACCCATTGATTAGTAACATTAAATAATAAGAATTATAAAATGAATGTAAAAGTAACAGCACTTCTCGCACTTGTATTTTTAAACGGTTGTGACATGTCTGATGATGCAACGGCTTGCCTAGATGCATCACCCGTGGTGGCCAAAGGTGATGCCTTTCTAGATGGATTAGATGTTGAAATGTATGTGCATCAACGAAAAGGAGATGTCTCCGCAGTTGCTTGCCATAATTGTTATGACTACAACAGCCACGTTGCAGCTAGTACAATTTCAATTATCGACCGAGCTATTCAAGACAGCAACCAACTTATTGAGCTAGACGTAATTTTTGATGAAGAGAGTCAACAGTGGTATATCAATCATGGCTCTAACAGACGCTTTGTTAGCCTCGAAGAAGTATTACTATCAGAAACTCTGCGTGAAGCAAATAATGGGATTTTCCTGGAAGTAAAGGGAGACAATTACACCAATCTAAATGTGACGGCCTTGTTTCAGCAATTCAAACAGGTTGATAATCTTTTTGGTGATCTAGCGTATTTCAATCAACAGCGTTTTTTGACGATACGCAGCCAATCTGGCTTTTCATTTATGAAGACAGTTAAAGATGTATTAAATGATACAGAGTTTTCTGACATTAAAGCGTTTGTGAAACTGAGTAAAATTCTTAAACCACGTTCGTTAGCCTCGATGCAGAAGAAGATTAAATTGAGCAAACAATGTGGAGTTCATATGGTTGAATTTAGCAATGAAACATTTGTCGATGATATCAAAGAACTTGCAACCTATGCGAAATCGATAGGACTAGGAACTAGCATGCACACAGTAGATGAAACCAATTACAAAGTGTTTGTAAAAGGTTTACAGGGAAAGGTTGATGTATTTAATGTAGAACCTGTTCGTCATGAAGCGTCGACTTATCGAACTGAGTCGTTAACCAATAATATTGCTAACATATTAAATGGAAGTTAATTGTTTTTAAAAGCCTTGCTCTTAGCGATAATAGCTTTAGAGCAAAATTTAAAAGCTATCGGCTTCATCACCACCAAATAACCTAATAAAGAAATAGCTAATGTTAAGGCTAGTGTTCCCCAGTCTTGTCTTGCCAAGTAAATAAAGGGCGGGATCAATAACGCTAGCTTTATCAAGTTTAGTACTAGTTTTTGCGGTACGGTAAGTTTGGTCATTGCTTCAGCAACAATTTGCTGCCGCTCTTTAACGCTAAATCCGTCAAGTTCTTTGATTTGGTTGGTAGAAAATATCACGCGTTTTAAATGCCTTGGTAGTAATTCCCTAAAGTGTAACCAAAACATGCTCCGCGATCATCTATAATTAATCGCGAGGCATTAAATGACAGTATCGATTATGACATTGACGGACATATTTAATGGACTTGGTATTATGTAATAAACAAGTACCTAAAAAGCTGTTTTTTTGTTAGAATCGCGACAATTTTTTTCTATAGGTAAATTTCAATGAACGTAATTGAAGGTAATTTTGAAGCAAAAGGCAAAAAGTTTGCGATTGTTGTATCTCGTTTTAATAGCTTTATTGTTGAAAGCTTGCTTGAGGGTGCAGTCGATGCACTTAAGCGTCACGGTAGTGTGAACGACAACGACATCACTGTTGTTAGAGTACCTGGTGCGTATGAATTACCATTAGCGGCTAAGAAAGTAGCGGCTAAAAATGAATTTGATGCGATCATTGCTATCGGTGCGGTTATTCGTGGTGGTACACCTCATTTTGATTTTGTTGCCGGCGAATGTAACAAAGGTCTTGCTCAAGTGTCGTTGGAATCATCTATTCCAGTATCGTTTGGTGTGATTACTACTGACTCTATCGAACAAGCGATTGAACGTGCCGGTACTAAAGCTGGTAACAAAGGTGCCGAAGCTGCCCTTGGTGCTTTAGAAATGGTTAACGTGTTAGAACAAATTTAATCTAAGGATTTCGAGTGAAACCTACTCCAAGACGCAAAGCCAGAGAGCTTGCTGTTCAAGCTGTGTACTCATGGCAATTGAGCGGCAACAATATTGCCGATGTTGAAGTGCATTTCTTAACGGATAATGCGAAACGTCGATTTGATATCGAATACTTTCAACAACTATTGCATGGTGTTGCAGCTAATTTAACTAAGATTGATGACGTTATTTCTCCACATGTCGATCGTCCACTAGCTGATGTTGATCATGTAGAAAAAGCGATATTACGTACGGCAGTTTTTGAACTAAGTGACTGTCAAGATGTCCCATATCGTGTGGTAATTAATGAAGCGATCGAGCTAGCCAAAGCATTTGCTGCTGACGATAGCCACAAATTTGTTAACGGTGTACTCGATAAAGCGGTCAAAGATTTACGACCTAACGAATAAGTAGTGTTGTAACTATTATGAAAGAATTTGACATGATCAAACGTTTTTTTGCGGAACAAAGTGTGAAGCGAAAAGACGTATTGTTGGGCATTGGTGATGATTGCGCCATTGTTAAACCTGACGAACGATATAACCTTGCGATAACGACAGATACTTTAGTGGCTGGGGTGCATTTCCCGCATAACACTGAAGCGCGGGCGATTGGGCATAAAGTTATTGCGGTGAGTCTTTCTGATTTAGCGGCAATGGGTGCAGAGCCTAACTGGTTATCTCTTGCGATAACCTTACCTAAAATCGACGAAGCTTGGTTGAAAGAGTTTTGTGCTGGCGTGTTTGAACTGGCTGAATACTTCAATGTTCAGCTGATCGGTGGTGATACAACGCAAGGGCCCTTAAGTGTCACCGTTACGGCCCAAGGTACAACTCCTGAAGGTAAGCATTTATCTCGCACGGGTGCTAAAGCCGGTGACTGGATCTATGTGACCGGTGAAGTCGGTGATGCCGGCCTTGCACTTAAACATATTCAAGGTGAAATTAAAGTTGAAGATGTCTTTGTTGATCAAATAGTGTCAAAACTTAATTATCCTAAGCCGAGAGTATTAGCAGGCCAAGCTTTGCGTGAATATGCAAGTGCAGCTATCGATATTTCAGATGGTTTGATTGCTGACTTAACACACATTTGTGTAGCATCGAATGTTGGCGCGAACCTAGTGCTGGATTCATTGCCACTATCTAAAGTGATGCTGAGCACCCTTGAACAAAGTGAAGCTGCAAAGCTAGCGATAAGTGCGGGTGACGACTACGAGTTATTATTTACAGTTTCTGAAGATAATAAAGTGGGTATGGAAACCGCGTTGAATAATCTCGGTGTAGCTATTAAGCGTATTGGCCAGATTAATGCGAACGGGAAAATTACCACAACGTTTGATAGTAAACCCGTAGTCCTTGAACTTAAAGGTTACGAACACTTTTCAAATGCACAGTAAGTCAAAAACGCAATTTACATTATCAAATCCTATCCAGTTTTTGGCGCTTGGTTTTGGTAGTGGCTTAGCACCTAAAGCACCGGGTACCTTTGGTACCTTGGCGGCAATCCCTCTTTATTGGTTTATGTCAGGCCTGTCGGCGCCCGTATACGGTTTAATTACGTTATGTTTGGCGATTGTTGGTATCTACATTTGTGGCTATTGCGCGAAGGCTGTTAATGTTCATGACCACCCAGCAATTGTTTGGGATGAGATAGTAGGGTACTTAATTACCATGTTTATGGTGCCTGTATCATTGACCAATATTGTGCTTGGTTTTTTACTGTTTCGCTTATTTGATATTGTTAAACCTTGGCCAATCTCAATATTGGATCGCAAAGTAAAAGGCGGCTTTGGCATTATGATCGATGATGTTGTCGCAGGTGTTATGGCATTAGCGTGTTTATTGGTGATTAACGCCTTTTAATTATTTTACATATGTTTTATATATAAAAAAGCCGAGTTAAACTCGGCTTTTTTATTTCTAAGATAGAAAGGGAAGGGTTACTCGCTTGGCAGTTCAGCGTTGTGATAAACCTCTTGTACGTCTTCACAATCTTCAAGCATTCCGATGAATTTCTCAAAGTTTGCAATGTCGTCTTCGCCAGTAATTTCTGTATACGTTTGCGGTACCCAAGTGATTTCTTCTACTTCTAAATCAAACTCTGGCATGCTGTTAGCAAATTCAGTTTTGATTTTGAAAAACTCAGTGTGGGGCGCATAAACCGTAATAATACCATCTTCTAGTTCAACGTCAGTAACGTCAATGTCTGCCATCATTAAGTTTTCAAGAATAGTCTCATCATCTTCGCCTTTAAAAGCAAACACCGCTTGATGGTCAAACATATGTGAGACGGTGCCAGTTGAACCAATTTTTGAGTTGGTTTTAGTAAAACACTGACGAACGTCTTTAATAGTACGATTGCCGTTATCGGTTAAACAGTCAATAATCACCATGCAGTTACCCGGTCCAAAACCTTCATAACGTGCTGATTGGTAATCTTCACCACCGGTACCTTTGGCTTTATCAATTGCTTTTTCAATGACATGCGAAGGTACTTGGTCTTTCTTCGCTTTCTCGATCGTACGGCGTAAGCTTAAGTTGCTGTCAGGGTCTATGCCGCCATTTTTTGCAATGACGTAAATTTCTTTACCGTATTTAGAATAAACTTTTGTTTTTTGGCCCGCAGTTTTCGCCATCGATAATTTGCGGTTTTGGTAAGCTCTGCCCATCTGAATCGCTTCTCACGTTAAATCAATAAATTTGCACGATTCTACCAGTCAGTAGGATGAATTTCGAGAGGGGAATTTGATCCATTAGTTAAAAACATAAAAAATTTTGTAAACGATCTGTCAGAAAACAAAAAATGCGAACACCGTTGGTCGATGAACGCATTATGTAGGTAATAATCATAGAGCTACCTTTGCTGTCGGGTTAAATTATTTTGGGTTGCTTGTCGGCGGTTTTCTATGTCCCATTGACTTATGTTCAGGTTTTTTAATTGCCAATAAAAGTCTAATGACTCATATAGCTTTAATAGTGGGTTCTTAAACATGGTATTTTTCCTTATCTAAATTTATAAATTACTCGCCCATGCTATAGGCAGTTTCCGTAGTGATTGAATTTTGTTTCGCAAATAACTTGCCCTTCATTTTGACTAGATTTCCTTTGACGATGTCATTGCTGTCAATCAATAGCGCGTCAGTCATATCTTCTAAAGCGCCTTGGCTATCTTTAGCGAGATACTTTGCAATACCTCTATTTGAGTACGCAATAGCAGTTAAATACTTTGCGCGTCTGCTACTTGCTTCACTATTAAGCGAAGTAATAGCATCTGAACAAGCGATGTTTGCTTCATCGAGCTTTTCAAGCTTAATGTAGGCAACGCATAGTCCCATCGCTCGTTCATAACTAGCTTGTGGGTTAGACTTTGTATTAGCTAACATGTTTTCGGCGATGGTGTAATTACCAGTAGCAAGCTCTTTAGAACCCAGTGCATCTTTTACTACTGCGATACGCAGGCCATTAAGTTTACTTGGCAATTCATCAGCAATAGCTGAAGTTGCCATTAATGCTGATAGCGACAGCACCTTTGCCAGAGTGAATGTTGTTTTCATGGTGTGCTCCTATTAAAAAGTAAGATGTCTTTAAAAGACGCTTTAACTTTAGAAAATGAGCACTAGTCTGACAAACGATATAAAAACACTTATACGATGAATAAAATTAACGTGTTGATATTTTGTACCGTTAGGCGACAAAATTATCTTTTACCCAGTCGGCAAACAGCGACAGTTCAGGTGCGGAGTCAATATTCTCATGTTGAATTAAGTAGTATCGATCATTCGTAGCAAGCTCATTGTCAAATAGCTTCACTAACAATTGCTCGCTAAACCATGATTTACTGATTGGAAGCGGAACTAAAGCGATCCCCATGCCTTGCTGAGCAGCTCTGGCAACACCAAACATGCTGTCAAATTGGATGATTTGCTTAGGATCAAAATTATTTACTCCAATACGGTCGGCCCATTGATGCCATGACCAAGGGCGCGATTGATGAAGAATAAGAGGAACAGAATTTAGTGCATCTAACCCGTGATTTGCCCATTTTTTATAGAGCCGCTTGTTGCATGCTGCGACATAACGGATCGGAAAGAGATCATGGACAATACTGCCGTTCGGAGTGCCATTAGCTAGTACAATAGATAAATCAGTTTTTGTCGTTTCTTGTTGTGATGATTTTACTGTTTCTAGCTGCAAGTTGATGTCAGGGTTAAGCTCTGCCCACTCACTAAGTTTAGGAACGAATAATTCACTGGCAAAAAATTCAGGTAAGCTAATTGTGATAGTTTTATTTTGTTGGTTGTTAGTGAAATCTGAAATCGTTTTCTCAAGGCTGTTTATAATAGGGTGAACAGAGTTGTAAAACTGCTTACCGGCATTGGTAAGTTCAATAGCACGAGTTTGACGTTTAAATAACTGAGTACCTAATTGGTCTTCCAGTTGTTTTATTTGATGGCTAACGGCTGATGGCGTTAGAAAAAGTTGCGAAGCAGCATGTTTAAAGCTTAAGCACTTAGCTGCGATACAAAAAGAGCGCAAGCCACGAATAGGTGTTTGAATAGTCATATTAAAAAATTAAGTAGTATTCCCATCTCTTACAAGGCAATACCTAAGACAACTTTTATGTTGTTGTATTTATTGTGTTTATTCTGTTTTTTGTCATTTGTTTTGTGAAAAGTTGCACAGAAAAGTAATAGACGAACCAAGTTGGTGCAGATAAAAAAAAGGGCATTCAAAAGAATGCCCTGACAAAACGCAATACAAGCAATACCAATCTACATAATTATCTGAACAATCTTGCTGGTAAAATAATGTTACGCTTCGTAGTTATTAATCCCAATAGCTAGCTATTGTTCAATCAAACGCCTTGCAATCCATTATTTTCCCTATGCAATATAAGGTCACTTATTTACGTAGTTTGGCATAAGTGTCTAAAGTTTAGAAACCGGGGGAGATTTCGAAAACAAGTTCAGGATATATAATCTGAAAAAAAAGAACAAACGAGAAGAAATCACTCGATGAGTGAGTTATTTTCAACTGTAAAACCAATGCTATTTATGTAATGGCATTGATTTTAGTATTAGATAAAACCTTATGAACGAAGATAAAGAACAGGGTTGGTATTTATATCACCCTGAGTATCAACAGTTGCAATGCTGTCTCCACAGATCATCACTGCGTAACTACTTGAGTTTTCATTTCTGATAAAAGCGATATCGTACCCATATTGAGATAAGCCGTTTACGGCAAATTTTTGAGACATGGATAAACGACTCATTAATATTGCACGCTCCGGTGCTGAGTGCCTTCTATCTTGATTTTGACTGATATTACTCACTGCTTCCATAATCAACTCGCTTAAGTTGAGACGACTTACTCTAAGTATAGGCAGATTAGTTAGTGCCTGTCTATTTTTTGTTCGCTATTTGTGTGATAAATATAAGTTAGTTAACAGCGTCTTAATTAGTGGATAAAAACGCTGTATGTATCAGGATGAATATAAGGTTAAATTAATTGAGTTAATACAGACGCATAGCACGTTTATATTGGTTTAGTCGCACGAGCAAGAGAAATGTTCCTGATACAGACGCTAACAATTATCCAAGCAATTTTTTAACCTTGTGCGCTGCTTTTGTACCAGCACCAATGGCTCCATCTATGGTGCCTCTCCAGCCTTCACCATGATCGCCTGTGCCGAAAAATAAACGGCCATATTCTTTCTGAAAGTGATCATGGTATTTTGCTAACCAACCGGGGCGGTAGCTTGCCCAAGTGCCTTGCGAAAATGGATCAATGTTCCAATCGTAACTCATACTGTTCAATACCTTAGCATCGGGCAGATGTTCGCTGACGGCTGATTGCACGGCTTTTTTGTTGTATACATCCAATAACTTTGGATCGCTGCTAAATGCAACTAACATGGTGTAATCTTTACCTTGCTTGTAGGTCATCACAAAGTTTAATGGGCGATTTGGGGCGATGGTAGATACTTTGCCGATATCACCTTTGACTTTGATGTATAGCTTTATGCCATGCCCTGGGTGACGCTCTTTTCCAGCACTGACAACACGACTAGGAAGTGGAGGAGTAAATTCAATATTGCCAATGGTATTCATGGGTAAACAGTTAATCACCGCTGCAGCTGTGATTTTTTCCCCTTGAGTACTGGTGATAACGACTTTATCACCAAGATCATTGACTGATTTAATTGAGGTCGACAATTTAAGCTCTGGTTTGCCATCTGCCATGATTTCATTAATCAGGCTAATGGTTCCATCTTTGAGCTTAAATCTTGCTACTGCATCCATAAAGGTTGGCAAGTAACCACCGCCAAGTAAATGAAAACGCAGGACTTCTAGATAAGAGCCTTGTTGGGCACTGTTATGTACAATGGTTTCAATCATGCCGAGGTTAAATGCTCGTTGAACAGGTGTAAGCTCTAAGCTGTTGAGGTGCGCTAAGGCATCTACTTTCTCTGCCGCTAATGCTGCGTTTTTGTTGTGCAGAATATCGTAAGGGCGAGGCATTATTTCTCTGGCAGCTGCGGTATAAATATCCCAACCGACAACTGCTTCCATTAGCTGTTCCTCAGTTAGGCTGATGCGTTCGCCACTTTCTAGAATAAAGTACATAACGTCTGGAACAGCCCCAGGAGTCTCAATCACGTCTAGGTTATAGCGTTCTTTTTCAGCCCATACAAACGGTTGGGTATTATGGATCCATGTCCCGCCTAGTTCGATAGGGGTTCCATCGAATTCACTGCTCAGGGTTCGTCCACCCAGTCGACTTCTTGCTTCAATTAATAATGTTTTATAGCCATTTTTCATTGAATCTCTGGCTGCTACCACACCGGCAAAGCCGCCACCAATAACGACCACGTCATAGTCGCAGCCTTTTGTTTTACACTGGCTTTGTTCTGCTGCTTGAGCCACTGAAATGCCCGTAGCTAAAGCCGATACTCCGACCCCAGCTGCGGTTACGTTTTTGATAAATTTGCGGCGGCTTATACTTTGGTGATCTGAATCTTTCATTGGTTTCTACCTATGGTTCAATAATAACGACGGCATTACGTAAGGCAATAGCGGAGCTTATAATCACATTAGGCGCTTTAGTGACGCACGTTAATCAAGGTGCGTGGCACGCTTATTGGCACTTTGGTATGACAGGATTAAAATGCTGCAACTCAATTTATAGCTTATCAAGTGTTTAAGTTGTTCTCTAAAAAACTTTGTAGGGAGTCGACTTCAATAGGTCTAGCGTAATAATAACCTTGCAGGTAATGAACCCCTAATTTTAGCAACGCTTGAGCTTGCGCTTCAGTTTCTACTCCTTCTGCAACCACCAAAAAGTTTAGCGAAGAGGCTATATGCATAACCGCAGAAATAATCGCGACACCAGAGCTATCAATTGTATTCACAAATGAACGATCTATTTTTACCATGTTTACGGCTAAATCCTGCATCACAGAAAGAGATGAATAGCCTGTGCCAAAATCATCAATAGACACTTTAATGCCCATCGCTTGAAGGCATTTAATTTGGTTTGATATGGTGATGATATCTGAAGCGAAAACAGATTCTGTTATTTCGATATGTAACAGTTCTACAGGTAACGAACTGCTTGAAAGAGCTTCCTCAACAATATTAATGAAGTGCTCGTCTTGCAGCTGAATAACTGAAACATTGACACAAACCGCTATTCGTTTTGCGATATCCCACTGGCTAGCTTGATGACACGCGTTTTTTAATACCCATGCACCTATTTCGTGAATTAGGCCATATTGCTCAGCGATGCCAATAAATTCATCGGGCGGAATGTTTTCATCATCAAATTGCCACCTAAGGAGTGCTTCAAAAGCTGCTGTTTGAAGGTTTTGAGATCGTATAATAGGCTGAAATACTAGCCTTAGTTGTTTCTGCTCAATAGCTTTAGTTAAGCCATTCTTTAAGTATAACTCACGAGAATGAAGCCGCTCCATTTGTTCAGAAAATACACCCGCAGTCGAACGCATCTGCTTTTTCTGATAATACATCGCCATATCTGCCAATTGAATCAGACGATCTTCTGTAGTGGCATGCTCAGGATAAAGGGCAATGCCGATGGTCGCCCCTACAGATAAAATACTATCTTCAATGTCATGAGGCTCAGAAAGTATCTCTATCAAGTGTTTAGAGTTTTCAATAGCGTCAGTTTCATTGCTATTTTCAAGTACAATGAGGAATTCATCTCCTCCCCAACGACATAAAAGTTGTGTGTCTAGCGAGTAAGCTTTAAGGCGATCTGCGGTTTTTTTTAAAATTTGATCCCCTGCTTTATGACCTATTGAGTCATTTATCTTTTTAAAGCCATCTAGATCGATAAAGAGTAATGCAAAAGATTGTTTAGATCCCTCGATCATCGATTTTAATTTTTTCAGAAAAGCAGTTCGATTATATAATTGTGTGAGTGGATCTAGATTTGATAGTTCATAAATTTTTTGTGTTCGTTGCTCAACTTTCTTTTCCATGCTCTGAATTAGGGCCGTATTCTCATTTTTCAAAAACAAAGTATGGCGGGTAAAGTCTGCAGATTTTCTTGAAATGATCAGCATCACGATACTAAAAGATAAGCCCAGAACACCCAGTAACTGAAGTGCATATTGTTCAGATAAAAGTAAACCTACAGAGCCCGGGGCGAGCAGGATAAAGGGATAAAACATAGCGGTATATTTATGTGCAGCAAGCACCGTAGCTGAACCTCCAGCCATGGCTGCAATAACTATGATAGTGGTAGTTAACTCAATATCGCTATTGTGTGCGGTTATATAAACTAAATACACTGCCCACATCAGCGCTGTTATATTTGCTCCAATAATAAACGTGCGAGTTGATTTTTTTCCGTCAAATGCGGTGTTTTGCAGTTTTGTTTTCCACCAAAATACATCTACAAGCCTGATGCAGAGTAAAATTGTCATTGCCCACCACCACATTTGTTTAAAAGCATCAGTTGCGGGGTTATCAAATGCAAAAACTAGAAAGCTGGAGGCCAATAAGCTGATAAAAATACCAGCAACGGCATTACCATATAATAATGCGGCAGCGTCACGTTGCATGTATTTGTTTAATTTAAGATTATCGTCAGTCAAAAAAAGTAAACTTACTATTGTCGAAAGCATTTATATAAGAATATACCAAATAATCATAAGATGCTTTTTCATCTCGGCTTTAACTATCTGTTTGATTGTTATTTTTGAAGCGCCATTAGCTTCCTGGATTCCTCTGCGTTAGATAAGCTAGCTAAAAATGAGCTGTAGCACTATTAGCGGAAAACGCTGTACGGAGCAGTTAAATCAAAAATGTTAAGCAAGTAACACCATCGGGCTATATCGTTGCTGATATTGCAGAGTTACTCGATGTTGGCAGTTACAATATTTCTAAATGATAAAGCTTGGTTTAATAAAGTGAAATCATTTGATAAATAAATGTTGAATGATGACTCCACATATTCCTCTTTTCTTATCAACCAGATAGCCTAATTATTTCCGGGTTTACTCTCTGTGAACTATATGTGTATAGTCTTCATATGTATCAAAATTATTAAGGGTCTTTGCTTTGTCTCAGCAGGTAAAAGTAGTAATAATTGGCAGCGGCTTTGGCGGGCAATCAGCAGCCATTAATCTGTTAAAAAATGACATTAGTGATTTCATTATTCTTGAGCGCCGTCAGTTCATGGGAGGTACTTGGTGTCAGAATACCTATCCAGGTGCGGCAGTTGATGTGCAATCCCCATTATATTCACTCTCGTTCGAGCCATTTGATTGGTCACAAATGTTTGCCACGCAAAGTGAATTGCAATCCTACACTGAGCATGTGATTGCGAAGTATGGTTTAGCCGATAAAACACAACTAAATAGTACAGTAGAGAAAATCTCTTGGTGTGACGAGCAACAACATTGGCAAGTGAATATTGTTGGGCAGGCCACGGTATATGCACAATTTATTATTAATGCCTCTGGCCCTTTAAGTACGCCCGTGGTCCCAAACTTTAAAGGTAAAGAGTGTTTTAAGGGTAAGTCATTCCATACGAATGACTGGGATCATGAATTTGATTACAAAAACAAAACTGTCGCCATTATTGGTAGTGGCGCAAGTGCTGCACAAGTGATCCCTGCGATTGCTGAAGATGTTGACCATTTACACGTTTTTCAGCGCACGCCACACTGGGTGATCCCAAGAGGTGATTATGTTTTTAAGCCGTGGCAGCGAAAACTGCTTCGCAAACCATGGGCACATGGGCTATTGCGTCGTTTGATTTACTGGGGACTAGAATTTCGGGTCGTTGGCTTTAAATATTCAAATTTAGCGCTAAAGCTAATCGCTCAAAATCAAGCTAAAAATCTCATTAATAAACAAATATCTGATCCTGTATTAAAAGCGAAAGTGACACCCGATTACGTTATTGGTTGTAAACGCGTGATATTGTCTAACACTTTATATCCAGCATACTGCCAAGAGAATGTGACCTTGCATGACAAATCGCACGGTATTAAAGAAATTACCGAAACGGGTATTGTTATGCAAAATAATCAAAACGTAGATGTTGATCTTATTGTTTACTCCACGGGCTACGATGCAACTGACGGTGTTATTTCATATCCAGTTATTGGCAAAAATGGCGTAACACTGAAATCTCGCTGGCAGGAATTCCCTCGAGCCTATTTAGGGACGACTATTCCTGACTTTCCCAACCTCTTTATTGTTACAGGGCCAAATACGGGCATAGGGCACACATCCGCATTATTTATTATTGAAGCGCAAATGAACTACATCATGTCGAGCATTAACGCTTTGGAAAAGAAAAATATGAAAGAAATTTCTGTCAAAGCTGATGCAGAGCAGAGGTACACTCAGCATATTCATCAAGAAATGGAGAAAACGGTGTGGAAATCGGGCGGTTGCGATAGTTGGTATCGAAGTAAAAGCGGACATGTTGTTGCTATGTTTCCAGGTTTTAGTTTCACCTACCAAAGGTGGACAAAAAACTTTAGAGAAGCGGATCACGAATTTAGTTAACCAAAGTTGATTTTAAATATAGCGGCTAAATCATTCATCAATTCACAAAGAGCTATTTATGCTAACAATCATTTTTATAACGGTAATTGTTTTTGTCCTTGCTTTAGCCCTATGGGCGGCGATGTCATCGTCAAAACTAGGTCATTTTATCTATCACAAAGGCCTGCCTTTTGAAGCATCGCTTTATGGTTTAAAAGTTAAAGAGGTCGATATTGGTGAATTATCATTATCACTTTACGACAATGAAAATTATGATAAACCAACAATTGTCATGTTGCATGGATATACCGCAAATAAGAATGTATGGGTCCGATTCGCTAAGCCCTTGTCAAAGCATTACCGAGTGATTATTCCTGATATGGCAGGCCATGGCGACACTGCTTTCCAGTCAGGAAGTGACTATAGTATTCCGGCGCAGGCTAAACGCGTTGTTGCATTAATTGATGCGCTTAACATAGATCAAATACATATCATCGGGAACTCGATGGGAGGCTTTATAGCTGCAACGTTTGCTAAAGATTATCCAGAAAGAACTCTTTCAGCAGCGCTCGTTGATCCAGCAGGTGTTAAGTCGCCTGAGTTAAGTGATATGGATAAAATGCTAGTACAAGGTAAGAACCCTTTTCAGATTTTTAATGAGCAGGATTTCAAACATTTCTATGCAATGACGATGGAGAAGCCACCTTTTGCACCTCAGGTAGTGTTAGATGTTGTAAACGATATTTATCAGGCTCGTCGAGGTCAGTACGCAGAAATCTTCTCTGACTTTCATGAAAGCCCAATGCTCGATGATAAACTTAACCAAATCAGGGTACCTGTGTTGCTGTTATGGGGTGATAAAGACCGCTTGCTTCACGTTAGCGCGGTTAATGTCTGGCGTTCAGGCATTCCAAATATTCAAGTAACGACATGGCCTGATATTGGGCATATGCCAATGATGGAAATTCCAAAGCAGTCAGTACAACGTTATAGCGACTTTTTAGCCAATTTATAAAGAGCTTTGTAGAAGAACAACAGTAGGTGAATCTTACTTAGATTCACCTTGTCTTATCTGCCAGTTGAACTAAAAAGCAGTTTGTTATTTGATTGGCTTATAGCCAAGATTACAAGTTGAGTGTGCTTATGAAAAAGTAGCTCAATATTGGCCAACTAAAAATAGGTGTAAACACAACACGCCAAATGAATGTTTCAGGTTTATAGCCAATACCATGAATAAATCCAGCACTGTTCGCCAACATCACCAACGTCAGATAACCGTGATCAACAACTCCGTTAGCTGACATCATAAACTTGGGCCAAAACAACAACATAAGTATTGAAACTGCAGCCAATAACATTGATATTCTCAGCATCCATGGACTGTATTGCTTGTCACTCAAATACAGTATTTTGATTTTGGCATTCCTTATTAAATTAAAAAAAGAAGGCATCCGTGCCTTCAACTGCGAATTATTCATCTTCAAGCTCACTAATTCGGTCGATATTTTCTGTATTTTCCAACCACATCACATTTATGATAGAAAAAGCACAAGCTAATAAAACACCTAGAATCCAAGTAAAATACCACATGACATTTTCCTCTTTTAGTACGCAGACTTTGTATTTTGGCGAATAAATTCACCATCAATGCGGCCATACATTTTGAAATATGACCAAAGGGTATAACCAAGAACCAGTGGAACAAAAATTATTGCTACAACGAGCATAATGGATAAGGTTAACTCGCTAGATGTGGCATCCCATGCTGTTAAACTGTGACTAGGCATCAAGCTTGAGGGCATAATAAATGGGAACATAGCAATACCAGCCGTTAATATGATGGACGCGACTGAAATAGAGCTTGTTAGGAAAGCCTGCCAATCTTTTCCTTTGAGAGCTAGATACATAGTAACTAGTGGTAAAAGTAAACCCAATATAGGAGCTAACATAGTAATTGGATAATCTTTATAGTTATTTAACCAACCAGCGTTACCGACGATAGCTTCCTTGAGTAAGGGGTTAGATGGACTTCCACCAGATGGCATTTGAGTGATTTGATAGCCAAATTTAGCGAAAATTAAATAAACACCACATACTGTAAATAAGATAAAGGTTAAAGCTCCGGCAATAAAAGCTGACTTTCTTGCACGGGATAATAGATCTCCTTTAGTTTTCATTTGTAACCAAGTTGCACCTTGCATGACTATCATCGAAAGGCTAACAAGCCCAGCTAACAGAGCAAATGGGTTGAGTAATTGCCAGAAGCTCCCTTGATAATCTGCTCGTAAAAAGTCGTCCAGTGTAAATGGCACACCTTGAATTAAATTACCAAAAGCAACACCAAAAACAAGCGCAGGAATGGCACTACCAGTGAATATTCCCCAATCCCAGGCACTTCGCCAAAGTGGGTTCGTTAATTTACTTCGATAATCAAAACCAACGGGTCTAAAAAATAATGCCATTAATACTAAGATCATCGCGATATAGAAACCTGAAAATGCAACCGCGTAAACTTGTGGCCATGCTGCAAATAAAGCACCGCCTGCGGTAACTAGCCATACTTGGTTGCCTTCCCAATGTGGACCAATGGTGTTTATCATGACACGTCGATTTTCATCAGTGTCGCCAATAATAGGAAGTAGGGTGCCAACACCCATGTCAAAGCCATCAGCTATCGCAAATCCAATCAGTAACACACCAATTAAAACCCACCACGTGAACTTTAGAACTTCATAATCAAACATAAATACCTCCTGTTATAGCGCGTTAGCTGGCTGTGGTTGATCATTTTCATATTGTTCGTCAGCTAAGTAGCTCGGCCCTTTGCGTGCAAAATGTATCATTAGGTACATTTCGGCAATGAATAACACAATGTAAAAACTGCAAATGGCAATGAGTGAGAAAGTGACGTCACCTGCACTGATAGAGGAGGTGCTTAGGCCAACAGGTAATACTTCGGCGATAGACCATGGTTGGCGACCATACTCAGCAACAATCCAGCCACATTCAGCTGCAATCCATGGAAGAGGGAGAGAGTAAAGCGCAAGCTTAAGTAGCCATGTCTTTTCTTGTGTCTGATGTTTTGTGCTTTGCCAGAAAGCAGCAGCAAAAACAAATAACATAATAAACCCTGAAAATACCATGATACGAAAAGTCCAAAACAACGGAGCTACTTTTGGAATCGTGTCTTTAGTCGCAGCTTTAATTTGCTCTTCGGTTGCGTCAACAACATTGTCTGTATATTTCTTTAATAGCAGGCCATAACCCAAGTCTTGTTTAACTTGGTTAAAAGCCGCTATATTTTCTTCTGATTTATCACCTGCTCGAAGTTGCTCTAACAAAGCATAGGCCTTCATGCCATTACGAATACGCTTTTCATGACTTACAAGTAAGTCTTTTATACCTGTGACCTCTTTATCTGTTGAACGGGTTGCGATAAGTCCTAACGCATAAGGAATTTTTATTGCGTAGTCTGTTGTCATGGTCTCTTCATTAGGAAGACCAATTAGTGTAAAAGCAGCAGGGGCTTCATGGGTGTCCCATTCAGCTTCTATAGCGGCAAGTTTTGTTTTCTGTACATCGCCCAATTCGTAGCCACTTTCATCGCCTAAAACAATAACCGATAGGATGGAGGCTAACCCGAAGCTAGCTGCTATCGCAAACGAGCGGCGGGCAAAGGCTACGTCTCTATTTTTCAATAAATAATAAGATGATATTGCTAGCACGAACATAGCGCCAGTAACATAACCAGACGCTACCGTATGGACAAATTTCACTTGAGCTACGGGGTTGAAAATTAGCTCAGCAAAACTCACCATTTCCATACGCATTGTCTCAAAGTTGAACTCTGAGCCAACAGGATTCTGCATCCAACCATTGGCAATTAAAATCCAAAGCGCTGAAAAGTTAGATCCTAATGCCACTAGCCAAGTGGATAGCAAATGTTGATTTTTGGATAAGCGCTCCCAGCCAAAAAAGAATAAACCAATAAATGTAGATTCTAAAAAGAATGCGACTAGACCTTCTATTGCCAGAGGTGCGCCAAAAATATCACCCACATAGTGTGAGTAGTAGGCCCAATTGGTGCCAAACTGAAATTCCATGGTGAGACCCGTAGTCACACCTAAAGCGAAATTGATACCAAACAACTTACCCCAAAATTTCACCATGTCTTTATAGATTGGATTGTTCGTTAAAACGTATACAGACTCCATGATTGCCAAAATAAACGACAAACCCAATGTGAGCGGTACAAAAATAAAATGAAAAAGCGCGGTTAAAGCAAACTGTAAACGTGACAGCTCTACAACGTCGAGTTCCATTTAACTCCCCTTATTGTTGTTTAGGAAATGGGTGGCAACTTTGTCTGTGGCTACTTCTCCATGATCAATGACGGGCTCACTAAAAAAATGGAATTTGATAGTGAATACGGCAATTAATTTAATAATCAAAAGTAAAGTGAGTTGTCTGACAACTTTATGTTTAAACACCTGACGACCTAGTTGTGTGAATAGAAACTAGTGTTCGTATATCAAGTAATGTGCCACAGGTAAAAATAAAATTTAACTAACTGTTTTTAAAGGTTTAAGTTGAGTTTATTGGTTTTTGTTGAGGTTTACATTTGAAGTAATGGACAATATTGACGGACATATTTTGTATTTCATGCTAATGTTGTCCTCGAAATATGAGGAATAGCACTTTATGAATATCTCAACTGTTCAGTCCATGATTAATGCCATTGATAAGCCGGCGATCTTTATTGATACGAATTACAGTATTCAAGCTGTTAACCAACTCTATCGTGACTTATACGACACACAGATAACGTTAAATAATAGTAAGTGTTATGAAATATCCCATAAAGCAGATAGCCCTTGTGATCAACATGGAGAGAGTTGCCCTTTAAAAGAATGTGCACAAACTGGTAAAGCAACCAGTGTGATACATATTCACCAAACAGGCTCTGAGAGTGCATATTGCGATATTTTAATGCGGCCAGTTATTGATGATGATGGAATAACGATCGGCTTTCTAGAAATTATCGATAAACTTGACTATGCCTCTCACGATGTTGGTAAGGCAGAACTTGTTGGAGTTTCTAACGCATTTCAGTACATGCTTAAGTTAATTAATCGCGGTGCTAAGTCAGAAATAAATATTCTTCTTTCAGGTGAAACGGGAACGGGTAAAGAACTAGCAGCTAAAGCAATTCATCAGGCAAGTGATCGTTCTCGTAATCCTTTTGTCGTTGTTGAATGCATCGGCTTAGCTGAAACTCTTTTTGAAAGTGAACTGTTTGGCTATGAAAAGGGGGCATTTACGGGGGCACTAGCTCGTAAGCAAGGCTTAGTTGACTTAGCCCACGGTGGCACTCTATTTCTCGATGAGATTGGTGATGTTCCTTTAAGCCAGCAAGTTAAATTATTAAGACTCATCGAAACAGGAATGTACCGTCCTGTTGGCAGTATGCAATATAAGAAAGCTGACTTTCGTTTGATTTGTGCTTCACATAAAAACCTAATTGAATTAGTTAAAAAGGAGCAATTCAGAGAGGATTTATATTATAGGATTGCAGCTTTCCCCATTGAACTCCCCTCGTTAAAACAACGAGTTGAAGATTTACCCTTATTAGCAAATCACTTTTTGAGTCATTCAGAATTCTCTAATAAACGATTGTCTAAGAAGGCACTTTCATCACTTAAACATCATAGTTTCCCTGGCAACATAAGAGAATTAAAGAATCTAATAGAGCGGGCCGCAATTATTAGTGATGATGATCTTATAGAACAAATCTTGGTCGGTGATAGTGCACAAGATCACCATTATGTTCAGGGCGAGCAAATAGAAATCAAACCTTTAGAGCAAGTTGAAGCAGAGTATTTAAAAAGTTTACTCTCTACAAATAAGCAAAGTATTGAAGAGTTAGCAATAGCTATGGGAATTAGTGGCAGAACACTGCATAGAAAGCTTAAAAAGCATAGCATTCATATTTCTACAAAAAACGCTCTTAACTATGAACAAATACCAGTTTGTAGTAAGTAAAATACAATCGGTAGAAAAAGCCTCAATTGAAATTATGGTTTGAATGGATACTGCCGACTAGGATAATTAAACTGGCGCCTACCGAATAGCGTTAGCGTCTTAAAATTTAATCCAGTTCTATTCACACAGTTTGTTAATATTTGCTGTTCTGATCATGAACTATATGACGTCTGCTAGGGATAGCTACTCGCGTATATTGCGCTATGAAATAATTCAATTAATACTCTTTGATGCTTAAAAGTCACTCCTTTTTTATGATCGCATCATAGGTGCCATCTCTTTTAAGTTTTTGTAAGTTTTTTATGAAGTTAGCATGTAGTTTAGTATGTTTTTTATTTAAAAATAGATATAAAGAAAATGTCTCTATTGGTATTGGGATAATTTTCAAGTGTTGCTTGTAGTCATTTTTTTCTAACACATCTGCTGCTATTGTTTTAAAAAGTATAGCGGAATGAACTCGGCCTCTTTTCACCATTTCAAAGGCTGAATAGGCGTTTGAAACTGGTACTCTATTTTCATATTTAAGTTTGTTTTATATGTTCATTGAACCAGTTAGATATGCCGTCGTTCCTTGGTTTACAG
>PJEL010001211.1_pt1 | contig 27193 bp, 8 predicted proteins | sample 1853271 | NCBI WGS metagenome assembly PJEL01 (sample SAMN08108733, study PRJNA415343) | Invertebrate metagenome, whole genome shotgun sequencing project. | host: Globobulimina | place: Sweden: Gullmar Fjord | collected 2015-08
ATAGGGGACAAATTCGCAGTAATTTACGGAAAGATAATAAATGAAGATATAGTGCTGGATGAAATAACGGACCCTGGAGTACCCAAGACAGGGGAAAAGCCGGTAAGGCTTTTTGATGAATTAGGACCGAACTCATTTGCTGACGGGGACTCAACATTTGATGGAGTATGTGAGGTCTGTCATACGGAAACAATGTTTCACAGGAACAATGAATCCGGAGACCATACGCATAATATTGGTTCTCAAAGCAAATGTACATCGTGTCATGCGCATATAAGAGGATTCAAACCGTCGTGTGATGCCTGTCATGGATATCCGCCGATAGATAGTGATGCAGAGGGAGGACCTGACGGTCTGGTAAATACACCAGGCGCAACTGGATCAATAATAGCCGGTGCCCATGACATGCACGTAAATACAAAGCTCTTTCCGTGTCAGACCTGCCATTATGAGAGCGTGGGATCTGGCCCGTCGCATAACAATGGTGCCCCGCAGGACATAACGATAGGGTTTTCGCTGTTTGATGGAACATATCTCGGTGGAATATACGACGGGCAGACTGGAGTCGGTTATGACACCAATGAAGCTAATACAACAATACTGAATTTTGGAAACAAGACCTGCGACAATATATATTGTCATAGTAATGCATCCCCTTTTGATGGAGTAAACGAATATAAGACACCTGTGTGGGATGGTACTGTAACATGCTCATCATGTCACGATGCAGGCGGCTCTGCAAGTACATTAAGCGGTAAACATCCAAAGCATACAGACGGTACGAGGCATGCATTTGATTGCGAGAAATGTCATTACGAAACAGCGGATAATAGTGACACGATAAAAAACCAGTCATATCATGTTAATAATACAAAAGACATCATCTTTGCGGCAGGCGGTACACTTGACACTGAAACCAAGGCATGTACGAATACATACTGTCACAGCGATGCCAGAGGCGGTCCACCGAACCTGGCTGTGAAATGGAGTGATGATGTAACTGTTCAGTGCGATTCGTGTCATGACGGAAGGACCGATATTGAAGCGGTCGAGATGAGTTCGAACGGACATGATCGTCTTGTAAACAGCAAATGGGTAAGGAAATATAAGTGCTATTATTGCCATGATGCTACAGTGGATAACTCAAGCAATATTAAATATGAAGGGAAGATGCATGTAAACCAGGAAAAGAATATTGTCATTAATTCCAACTGGTATATAACCGGTAATCCTATCCCGACATATAATAATGGTAACAAGACCTGTGACAATATTTATTGCCACAGTGACGGTACAACAGTTAATCCCGAAGTACGGCCTTTTGCATGGGACGGAGGGCGCACTAAATGCAACACATGCCACGGACATCCGACCGGCAGTTGTTCAGATTGTCACGATGACGGTCGCACAAGCTGGTCTCCTGGAGATGAGTGGAAGTCGGCAATGCCAATGTACGTTAATACCGGAGCGGGTACCGAGAAGGCAAATGCGCATGCCCGTCACATTATGACCGATTTTACCTGTGACAATTGTCATTTCAATACAATCCTTAATGGCTCATGTACTGAGTGTCATATTGACAGCCTCCCTTCCGGGTCCATGGCTGAGCTTAATCATATAGACCCTGTTTATCATGTTAACAAGGTCAAAGACATAGCTTTTAAGGACGGCGGTACATTTGATCCAGTTGAGAAAAAGTGTTCGAACACAGCATGTCATAACAGTGCAGAACCACAGTGGGGAGATTCTGTAAATAACCTGGTCATATGTCTATCATGCCACGGTACAACAGATGAAGATGTAGATGATTATGCAAAGTTCAATGGAACGCAGGCAAAGATTAATATGGTTGAATGGGCGGACACTGGTCACGGCAGGCCAACTGAGGCCGGTAATTATGATTCAGGCAATCCTCCGGCCAATTTCCCCGGGAATCCATGCTGGTACTGTCATGATAATGGGATTCTGCATACAAATAAAGAAAACCCGTTCAGGCTGAGACAGCATCAGCAGTTTGAAAAACGTTTTGAAAAGGAGTGTGTATTCTGCCATATGGAGGTCAAAGACACTGAATGTCTGACTTGCCACAATGCTGAATTTTCACTTGCTCCACAATTAAGTACAATTACAGCACCCGAAGACCATACAGGTTATACAGACGGTCAGACATCCTGTGTTATTAGCTGTCACTCAGAGGATTCAGACAGACATAATACAGCTACAGGCTCATGGACACCTGATGAAAAAGAGGACATCCGGAACCATTATATGATGATGGGTGTATGTCTGAAATGCCATGATGATGACAGTAATGATAAGTGTAACCAGTGTCATACAGGAGACCAGTACAAGCTTGGTTTTGACCCTGGGACAGGTTTCATCAGTGCGACAACTTCAAAGGCGACATCAACGCATTTTGGTTATAAACATTATGCAGCATATACAAGCAGCAGGGACACACAGATTGATAACGGCACTGTAACAGACACTCTGGCTGAGATTAATGAACTGAAAGATACCTCAAAATTATGGACGGTCGATGAGTGGGCGAATAAATATGTCAGGATAATCAGCGGTCAGAATAATGGGGAGAACAGACAGATAGCAGGCAATACTGCTGATACTATTACCCTGTCCGATAATTTTACTTACCCGATACAGGCAGGTGATACCTACTATATAAATAGTCCGGTATGGAAGGGCGGGAAATTTTGTTGGGACTGCCACGATCCTCATGGTGATAAGAATCTTTATATGATACATGACAAGGTTGCGACTGAAACCGATGGGAAATACGGTGTGCCTGTAACACGGCGGGATGTTGTATTTACCAGGAAGCAGTCCGGGATGGACTATGCAAGATCATCAGAGCCTTATAACGGGATATGCAATGTCTGCCATTCAGAAGAGAAACAGCATTACAGATTTGATTATGGAGACGGGCATAATTCAGGAAGGGTATGTACCAGCTGTCATGAGCACAGATTCACTGACAGTCATGCTTCGGGGAAGGCATGTAATACATGTCACAATAACAGACCGATGCCGAGACATACTGCATTCGCTCTTCCGAGAGACTGTACCAAGTGCCACAATGGTGCAATCTTCGGACGTATGGACATAATAGGACAGTTGAAATCAAATTCACACCATATACAGGGAGTAGAGGTAACTAACAAGCATTGCTATGCATGTCACTGGGAGGCAACAGAAGTAGGCCTGATTAATCTTGATTATCACTCCGGATACAATTACAAGACCCATGAATCGGTAAGGGACGATCCGGTAAACCTTGTTATATGGGGTCCGGGTGTACGGCCTACAGACTATCAGGAGGGAGTGACCGGAATTGAATTCGAGAAGAACAAGATAGGAACGGTTAATGAAAGGACAGAAGTAGGCAAAGTATCACAAGTCTGTCTTGGATGTCACAGTGACCAGAATAATGATACACAGCCGTTTAATATTGTCGACCCTGAAAACGGAGACTGCAAGGTCCCGAGGCAGTACGCATGGGACGGAACGAGTATCGGTGCGCGTTATTCACAGACCGGGACCACAACATGGGGCAAGTATACAGGCTACGCAAATACGGCAAAGAAAGACCTGACCAAGGCATTTTCAGCGCATGGTAATGCCGTGAACAATGAGGGTGGATGGGACACTGCAAACGGTTATGACGTGGTTACCCCGAATACAAGGAATGGCACTCAAAATGTTCAGTGCTATGATTGCCACAACTCCCATGGATCAAAGGCCGAGGGAATAACCTCAAGTTACCGTACATTCAACGGTACATTTAACGGGGCCAATATGAAAGAGACCCAGGCAGGCAAGGGCGGGTACCTTATGACTTATAAACCGACGAAGAACACTGATACAGAATCAGTGAATCCATACAATGACGGAGCAGGACTCTGTTTTGACTGTCATGAGACCGAAACTGCCGGATCAAAACCGTGGGGATACAATTCAACATTCGGAGCAACGGAACCAATTCTTGGATATAAAGACACTTTGCGGTTTGGTGAAGGCGACAGCGGTTCTGATGTTCGTTTCCCGTACAGGGCTGGAAATTCGGTTCTTGGCGGACATTTTAATGCATCTTCGGACCTGACCAATCAGCCGAAGGGCACGATAAACGGACTCTGTACACCGTGTCATGATCCTCATGGAGTCAGCCCGACACTCGGAGATAATCAGCAATATGCAGTGCCTCTATTAAAAGGCACATGGATGACCTCACCGTATAAGGAAGATTTTCCTCTTGTCCAGAAGGGCTCAAGGGGATACAGAAACCCTGTACTTAACTGGTGGACTGACCGGCGTACGTTTGGTTCTGATAGAGTCAGTGAAGATGCCTCCCAGTTTGCGGGATTATGTTTGTCATGTCATCCAAAGGAAAACCTGACGGATGGAATAAACAAGAATACAGCTTTTAAAACTCTGGACAGGGTACATGAATCCATTAAGGGATGGGGCAGTAATGCGGAACATTCCTGGGTATGCTCAAAATGTCATCAGACCCATAGTTCAGGACTTCCAAGATTGCTTCAGACTAATTGTCTGGACTATAAACATCAGGGCCTGCGGACTTCTGGCGGTTCTTATGGAAGCTATGGATCAAAGAGATATCCAAGGAGTTATAACACTTCATGGACTTGTCATGAATCTCCGAATGCAGGAGGAGGCAGCTGGACTGAACAGAGATGGAATAATGTTTCACAATGGTAGATATTAACGGCAATTATAAATTATGAATTACGAATTATGAAAAACAATAAACGGACATTTAATATTCACAGTGCAGCGTTAATAGTGCTGATGATTATTGCGACGATTGGCTGCCTGTCTCCTTTAGCTTTTGGTGCTGGGGGGGATGTGGTGTGGGAATATGGTGATACTCCTCAGATCGGTAAGCAGGAAGCCAAGGCACTGGCTATTGATTCTTCAGGTGATATTATTGTGACCGGGCATTCGGACCAGTCCGGGTCTTTAGATTATTATACGATTAAAATCAGCGCTGACGGTTCCGGTATTATCTGGAGTAAATCTTTTGACATGGCCGGAGGTAACGACTATGCGATTGCCGTAATTCTTGATTCCAATGACAACCCGATAGTGACTGGATATGCATTTAACGGGGTCAATTATGATTACCATACAATTAAGTATGCTGGAAGTGACGGAGCGGTTGTCTGGGAGCACTCATTTAATTCAGATATGGCGGGTAACGATTATGCTACATCAATCGCTATTGACAGTCTTAATAATACATATGTAGGCGGTTATGCACAGGGTGCAAATGGCGCGGATGATTTTATGATCGTGAAATATAGTCCTGTCGGCCCAAATCCTGATGGTACGCCGATATGGCAGGTCAGCTATAACGGAAGCGCGAACGGGCATGACCGTATCAGTTCAATAACAGCCGGAATCGATGGTATTGCCGTAACAGGACAGTCACAGAACAGTGTTCCGGATTTTGATGTTCTTACTATTAAATACGGTTTTGACAGCAGTCTCAAATGGGAGAAGAGAAAGGCAGGATCAGGAGATGACCGTGGAATGGCCCTGAAAATGGACTCGACAGGGAATGTTCTGATGACTGGATTTCTTTACAATGGAACGGACAAGGATATATATACAGCAAAATACAATACCACGACAGGGCTGGAAGAATGGGAAGTTACATATAATGGTGGATATGATGATGCCCCTGCAGATATGTATATTGATTCTACGGGAGATGCTTACATTACCGGTTATTCATTTGTTCTTAACAAGGCAAATGATTTTTACACGGCGAAATATGCAGGAAGTACAGGGGTACTGCAGTGGGGCAAGACATATAACTCTTCAATAGGTAATGTTGATGAAGCAGTATCAATAGTTGTTGATGAGTCCGGAGACCTGTTTGTAACCGGAGACTCATATGATTACGGGGCATCCAACTATAATTATCAGACACTGAAATACAAAAAAGATAATGGTAATCTCCTGTGGGAGAAGATATTCGATGGTACTCCAAATAAAGATGACAGACCTGCGGGAATCGGGGTTGCTTCTTCAGGTGATGTTATTGTTGCAGGCTGGTCGGACATATGGACCGCTGGTGCTTCAGACCATGATTACTATGTTGTAAAATATGATCCGGGACTTCTGAACCCGCCGACAAACCTTGCTGCCACAACAATTTCTACTATGCAGATAGACCTCTCATGGAGTGACAATTCTCTGAATGAGGATGGTTTCAGGATTGAGAGAAAGATAGGTGAGTTCGGTACGTTTAGCGAAATCGGAACTTCCGGACCGGATACTCCTTCATTCAGTGATACAGGTCTTATCCCTGATACTAAATACATTTACAGGGTCAGGGCGTACAACTCAGGTGACGGCGATTCCTATTACACCAATGAGGTGTCTGCTGTAACAACTCTCATGACATTTGCCGCGCCTTCTGTGACTTACACTTACGCCGGGGCTGACAATGGTGACGATTTTGTGTCCGCACTTGCATCAGGACCTGATTATGACCTGGCAGTAACCGGTTATTCATATTCAGACATTGGACAGTTTAACTACTATACGCTCAAGCTTAATAATGAGGACCTCGGTTTAATCTGGGACGCTGCTTTTGACAGTGACCAGAATGATATGGATATTGCTGTTTCCGTTCTTGTAGATGATAACAACGATGTACTAGTGTCCGGTTATTCCAACCTGTTCAGTGTGCAGTCAGGCGGAAATACAAATGATATTTACAGTATTAAATACCCGTCAACAGGACCTCCTGAGGATTGGAACGATCAGTATAACGGGCCTGCTGGGGATGACGACAGGTCGAGTGTTGTTGATGTTTCGAGTGACGGTAACAATAGCTACGTTGTTGTAGGATATGGAAGAAATGCTGACTGGAATGATGATATATATGTAGTGAAATATCTTGTTGATGGAACACGCGAATGGGCTGCAGTCCCTTATGACGGAGGAGTTTTTGGACATGATTATCCATCAGCTGTTGCTTTTGATTCCAACGGAGACATTATTTTAGCAGGCTATACATACAATGGGACGGATTATGACTTTGTAACAAGGAAATACAGCGGTATTGACGGATCTCCGATATGGACGGACGTTTATAATATTGGAGGCACTGGCAATGATTTTACGAGGGCGCTCGCTCTTGATGCTGAAGGCAATATATATGTAACAGGTGTCGCAGTAACGGCCTCAGGAAATGAGGACTTCTATACTATCAAGTATGACAGTACTGATGGGACCAGACTCTGGGAGCGGTCATTTAATGGTATTGGAAACGGGGTTGATGAAGCTGTTGGAGTAAAGGTTGATCTTGTAAATGGTGATATTGTTGTTGCTGGTACAACACTAAAAGGTACAGACAATAATGATATTCATCTGGTCCGCTATGATTCAGATGGTACCGTTGTATGGGAGAGGACTCTTGACAGGCCTGATAACAATGACTTTGCTGTAGCGATGTCGATTGACCTTACAGGAAATGTTATTGTGAGCGGTGACACTGATAATGGTTCGCCTACGGACATAATTTCAGTCCAGTATACATATGAAGGTGTTTTTCGCGGTGGTCTGATTTATGACTCCGGTATTAATGATTATGACGGTGCAGCTGACGTTGAGGTCAATATCTTGGGAGAGGCCTTTGTCGGCGGATATAAGACAAACAGCAACGGAGACGCGGACTATATAGTTTTCAAGATGAGCAATAATTTTCTCCAGGCGCCTACGCCGTTTACTGCTGTAACCAATCCAACACAGGCGGACCTGTACTGGTCTGACAATTCACTTAATGAAGACGGATATCACCTTGAGCGCAAACTCGGCACATGTAATTCAGGCGGCACATGGACGGAACTTCAGACCCTTCCGGTCGGGACATTGTTATATATTGACTCAACCCTTAATCTTGGGGCGAGTTACTGTTATAGAGTTCGTTCATATACAGATGCAGGGCAGACGTCACGCTGGATAGAACGCGAAGTAACAACAGGTGATGCTGCACCACCTTCTGACCTGGTTGCAGTTGCTGTCAGTTCTACAGAGGTTGATCTTTCATGGACGGACACTACCGGTACAGAAGACGGGTTTATCATAGAGCGATGCAGCGGCGTGTCATGTACCGTATTCTCTGAGATCGCTACTGTTGCTGCAAACATAGTAACGTTTAGAGATACAGGGTCTTGTGCATCAGGTACTTATTCTTACAGGGTCAAGGCATACAGGACAGTACGATGGACAACCGGTTACAGCAATGAATATTCTGTGACAACTCCTGCTGCTTCTGATAATATGGTCTTTAATTTCAGTGCAGCAAGAATGTCGGAGTCCGAGATAAGTATGTCATGGACGGGTGATGCTTCAGATGAATCAGGATATAAGATAGAACGCTGTCTTGAGTCTGCTTCGGACTGTTCACAGGATGCCAGTTTTGCTGAAGTAGCTGATCTGAATACTTCATCATTTCAACCAGGACTTCTGTTTCATATGGATGAGGCGGCATGGAGCGGAGCAGCCAATGATGTGACAGATTCTTCAGGGAGCAATCATAATGGAACGACAAATGGTGGTGCGAACACTATTGCAGAAGGAAAGTTCGGCAGGGCCGGGGATTTTGATGGCACAAATGATTATATCAGTGTACCGAATAGCAGTGCTATAAACCCGTCAACAGCCATAACAGTTGAACTATGGGCAAAGAGTGATACTGCAACCTGGAACAGCAGTTATATGCTGGCAAGTAAACGTAACTCATATATTCTTGGGCCGATTAGCGGAGGAACTGAGATGAGATTCTATATTTATTCTTCCGGGGCCTGGCGTTATGCATCATATACTCCATCGATTAGTATAACGGAGTGGCACCATTATGCCGGGACATTCGATGGTACGAATATCAGGCTCTTTATAGATGGTGTTCAGGTCGGCGTAACTTCATATTCCGGGACCATAAGTTCTGATACAGGCCCTCTCTCAATCGGAAGGGACGATGGACAGACCAGGTATTTTGACGGGAAGATGGATGACGTTGCTGTATACAGCAGGGCCCTTGGAGTGACTGAGATAACAGCACACTATAACCAGGTCATTAGCCCGGACAGCCGTTCATATATAGATACCGGCCTTGATCCATCAGAGACATACACATACAGGATGAAATCATATAAGAGTGCGACATGTTCATGGGAAACTGGATACAGCGGCTCCGGATCAGCTGAAACAACTATTATTGGTCCAAGTGATCTTATTGCAACAACACTGAATACAACTCAGATTAATATTGAATGGAAAGATAACACTGCATTCGAGACAGGGTTTATTCTTGAAAGATGTCTGGGGGCTTCATGTGACTTCAGTTCGCCGGACAAGACATACAATGTTGGGCCAAGTCTGACAGCCTTTTCTGATACAGAGGTTTGTGAAGGGCAGACATACAGATACAGGATACGTGCTGACAGGAATGTTGCTCCATTATGGCAGAGCGACTGGAATGATACTCCTGCAACAGCGGCAACACCTTCGATATCGGCAAGTGCGCCTGATTCACTTACAGCAACTGCTATTTCTGAATCAGAGACAGATATTGTCTGGACAAGTAATTCATTTGATGAAACAGGTTTCTCTATAGAGCGCTGTACCGGCTCCTTATGCTCTGATTATTTGGAGGTTGCTACAGTTGAGCCATTAACAGGAGCACTGTTGTTACTTGCAATGGATGAAGCGATATGGACTGGGGCATCTAATGAAATTATTGATACATCAGGCCAGGGTTTTCACGGTACTGCCTACAATGGGGTAACTACTATTGCAGAAGGTTATTACGGACGTGCTGGGAGTTTTGACGGTGCTAACGATTTTGTTGAGACCGATCTCTTTATTGACCAGTCATCCGGTTCAGCAGGAGTAACGATGGAAGCATGGGTCTACCCTACAAGCATCAGCAGTGGAAAACACCAGTTGATTAGTACTGATAATGGAGGTTTTGACTGGTCGTTATTAAGAAATGAAGGGACCTGGACTGTTTACAACGGATCAGCGGAATTCAGTACTGGTTTAAGTGTTGACCTGAACGAATGGCAGCATGTGGCGGTAGTATTTAAAAGCCCCGGAGTTACATTTTATAAGAACGGATATGAAGTTGTTTCCAACGCTACTATCTCATATGATTCAAATGACGCCAGTATAGTAATAGGAAGACGGGCATACGGCAGTGAGAATTTTGCGGGCAGGATCGATGAGGTCGGGGTTTATGACCGTCAGCTGAGCGCATCTGAAATAGCGCTGCACTATGAAACAGGTATCCAGGCAAATACAACAAAACGTTACCGTGACAAAGGTCTTAACCCGGCAACTCTGTATCAGTACAGGGTGAGTGCATACAAGAGTGCCACCTGCGGCTGGGCAACAGGTTATACCAGTGAAGCTCCGGTGACAACTGACAATGTGCCGTCTCCGAGTGACCTTGTATTAACGGTTAATGATACTACGACGATAGGTCTTTTATGGATTGACAATACAACGTCAGAGACAGGATTTACTATAGAAAGATGTGACGGGGCCGGTTGTGATTTCAGCACTGTCGCTGCAACTTTTACGGTTGGAGCTGATATTACCGAATATTCCGATAACACATTGTGTGAATCGACCAGCTACAGTTATCGCGTAAGGGCGGACAAAGACGATGGCCCAATATGGGCGAGTGGATGGAGCGCCTCTACAGCTGAAACAACAGCTACAACGGACACAAAGGCAGCCCCTGAAAATTTACTAGTAACGGTTGTGAATGAATCGGAAATAAGACTGGACTGGACAGACAATGTGCCTGATGAGACAGGGTTTAAACTGCTCAGGTGTATGGGTGTCGGATGCACACCGAACGAACCGCTGCCGGACCTTATTACGGTTGATCCGGAATTATTGCTGGCGCAGTACACTGATACAGGGCTTCAGACAAACGCGACATATCGTTACAGGGTATGGGCGTATAAAGATGGTTCCTGTCCATGGGAAAGCGATTTTATCGAGATTGATTCAAATACAGTACCACCGCCTCCGGAAAACTTGCTGGCAACGAAAGTGAATTCAACACAGATTGACCTGTCATGGGATGACAGAACCGCTGCTGAGACAGGTTTTAAGATAGAGAGATGTACAGGTGCAGAATGTACTGTTTTTGAGGAGATCGGAACAGTCCCGACGGATGTAACTGCATATTCCGATATTATTGATGTATGTGAAAATACTCAATACAACTATCGTGTAAAGGCATATACTGCTGGTTGGGAGACTCTCTATAGCAATGAATCCTCAGCTATTACAGACATTAAGGCCGCACCTTCGAATTTGACCGCAACCCGCGTTTCAGAAATGAGGATAGATTTGTCATGGACAGACAATACTATTGATGAGACTGAGTTCAGGGTTGAGAGGTGTTCCGGTACAGGATGTACGGCTTTTGAACAGATTGCAGTATTGGATCCGAACAAAACAGTATTCAGTGATACAGGGTTGTTGACTGATACAGACTATACCTATCAGATAAGGGCATACAAGGACGCGGACTGCTCATGGTTGACTGATTACAGTAATACTGATACAGCGGTCACTACCATTAGCGACCCGGCCGGTCTGTCTGCAACAGCTGTCAGCACAACACAAATAGATCTTGCCTGGACAGACAATACATCCTCGGAAACAGCTTTCAGAATACAGAGATGTACTTATGAAAATTGTAATGACTTCACAGACCTTGCCACGCTGGGTAAGAACGAAACAACCTATTTGGACATATCAGCCTGCAATTCAACATCGTATACTTATAGGGTTATGGCAATGAATGCAGGTCTTTCCGGAAGCGGCGGCGGATGCTGGACAAGGAGGTCCCTGATTACAATCAACGGCTTTGAAAGGGAGACTGCAACACAGGTGATTGTTGTTTATGATTCTGATATGAATCTGGATTTCAGTGATATCAGGTTCTTTGATGAAACAGCTGGTATTGAGCTTCCATACTGGTTGGATAGTAAGACTAACGGTGTTACAGCAACATTCTATTTTGAGACAGCAGGGAACGATAATGTTTATATGTATTACGGTAATGCCAGCGCGGTGAGTGTTGCAGGCGAGAATCTGGCATACGAATTTCGTGACGATTTTAATGGTGACTCGATTGATTCATCAAAATGGAATGAAATAGATCCCAATAATTCTATAGCACAAAATAATGATCTGGTCCTCAATGACGTCAGCGACGCGTGGAACAAGGCCCTGATATCGACCCAGACTTTCAGCAGGGAAGATGGTAAGGAAATTTATGTTGACCTGACAATTTCGCCAGATACCATGGGCAATAACCATTTCATGGTCGGCTGGGAACTGGACCAGACGTCTAACCCCAGCTATAACCAGCTTGTGCACGGATTCTACTGGAACAATTACAAGCTTACATCATATGAGAAGGGGAGCCATACCGGACCTAACACACAGGGATATGCACAGAGTACGTACTATGAAATGAAGGTCGTACTAAAGATTGCGGGTGCAAGGTACTATGTCAAAGGTGGGGCATACTCTGACTGGACACTGGTCAAGGAAACCTCAGCTTATTCTGATGCGACAATGCGCATAGCATTTACACAGTATTCTCATCAGGCCAAAATTCATTCTATTAAAGTCGGCGGAGCTTCAATTACCGAACTTACATCGTCGTTTGGAATAGAAGAACAGTCTGCCTGTTTTACATTCGGCAATACCTGGAATACGGGCTATTCGAATGACGACAGCGCGGTAACAGTTTCTCTGAATGGGCCTACTGTCCTTGCCAATACCGCTGTTATGGATACGCAGTCAAATCTTTCCTGGAATGATAATTCCATAGATGAAACAGGATTTGAAATAGAAAGGTGTGAGGGAGACGGCTGCACGGATTTTGAAGAAATTGATATTGCCGGAGCAAGTATGGAGATGTACAGTGATCCAACTCTTAGTCCTGAAACATCATATTGTTACCGTGTAAGGGCTTACAAGGATGCTGTATGCGGATGGCAATCAGATTATAGCAATGAGTCATGCGACCTGACCTTTTCAGCGCGCCCGACAAATCTTAATGCAATTGCTCAGAATTCTCTTGTTATCAGTCTTGACTGGACTGATAATTCGAATGATGAAGAAGGTTTTGAACTCGAGAAACGTCTATTTAATGGAACATATATAAAGATCGCGACACTTGGTCCGAATGTAACAACATTCACAAATTGGATCGGTGTTGAGCCTGAAAAAGAGTACAATTACAGGGTCAGGGCCTTTAGGGGAACTGACAAGACCCCGTATAGTAATGTTGCAACAGTAACAACACCTGCATGGCAGGAAGGTGATGAGACCTGTATAGAATAAGAAGGAGGTTGTAATATGAAGAAGATTAAATATGTATCTCCGAGGATTGTTGGTAAAGCGGTTGTGCATCCTTGCTAGAGAAGTAAATTGGTGAAGGTTTAACCCGGTTATTGTTGTTGCAATGTGCCCATACACCGTGAATCTATCACAGATAAAGAATGCGACCCTACGGATGTTTTTATGAGTGAAGAGTTCATGTGAAAATAACTCATTTCATTACTTGTTTTTATTAGTGAAGATTTGAAACGGTTATCGTCAGAATTTATTGTCAGCGGTTTTGTTTCTAGCACCTACAAGTCAATAATATTCGACGCTGAGAGAAAAACTCAATATCATCTAATTATAAATGATTCGAAGTGACACTGAAAGCTGAGGAGTACATCATGTTATCAATAAAAAAGGGCATACTAATTAAAACCCGTGTTAGTTAAAGTCTAACTCCGATATTTAGTCATATCAATAATCAGGATGTTTTTATTTTTCGGGATAGGTTTATCAGCCGCACCATGGGTAATTCGTATGTCCTCATTTATCAATCCAATTTCACGTAAGGCTATCTGTATTACTTTTCTTATGGGTGCGCCATCTGCATGTGTAGTTAGTGCATTTTCAAATTCATTATGATAATATTTTCGATTTATCGGTCCTGGTCTCCGGACATAAATTTTTGAAGTCCTTATTAAGTTTGAAACTCCATAGTCCTGGATAGTATTTATAATATACTTCATTTCTCCCGAGTGCCGCTTAGCAAATTTATCAACATTGTTATGCGCCATGAATGATGCAGCAATAATAAGTATTGAAAGCAAGATAGTAATTATTGTTTTCCTTGATTTTTCTGAAAAATAATTCAAATTTTTTAAAAAATCTACAATATTAATAAGCCCGAAAAAAAATAACATTGAAATGGCAGTGCCTAAAGAGGTCATAGTCCTGTTGTGGTATGCGGGTTGAGCTACAACCAGAACAGGAAGATAACTCAGCATTACCAATAGCACTATTAAAATAATTTTAGGAAGATAATTAATTGTTGAAATTTGTTTTGTCCCTTTGGTTTTCTGCAACAAACTCAATATGATTCCTGCACAAATAATTGCAAAGCTTATAAGTGCAAATATATAGCCTGGATTGATATTCCATAAATTAAGGGCGTTTGTTAAAGGAAAGGACAGAAACCATTTTATCTTATCCGGGATATTCAGTATGCTCATAAGCTTTCCTCTGTTAACTGGCATTTCCGTAAAAATAGGGAATATTTTTATAAAGATTACATAATAGACCATCATTGAAATAAAACCGACCGATAAATATTTAATAACAAATTCCTTGTTCTTTTTTGCCGTTAAATCAAAATTATCCCATCCAAGCAAACAAATTACTCCCATTGTCCAATACATCATTGCTGGTGGCTGATTTATAGCTAAAGCAGTTACCAATAAAACAATAGGGGCTAAATATCCAATTAGTGTATTTTTTCTGCCTCTATCTTCATTTTCTTTAAAAATAAAATTAAACAATATTAGAGCTGATAAGGAAGATAAGAATGCACTATAAATAGAGGGTGATACAATCGACCATGAGACTAATACCTGAAAAGAGGGCAATGTGCAGATTAAGCCACTCATAAGGAAGGCGTGATCAGACCAGACTCGATATTTTTTTAAATGAACATAAATGACAGAGGCAAGTAAAGCCAAGCCGATAATACCTATTAAACGGATTATTTTAATAGACTCAAGAGATTTATATATATTAATGAACAGATCTTTAAAAATACCCTCTACAAGTCTTCCCTCATCAATGGTTGAAAAGATAATATCAAAATGTGACATCTCTTCTCCGAAATAGTAGTAATCAGTCCCAAAAAGATAAACTGTTTGGATTAAAGGAGAATATACCACCATAAAAAGCACCGCAAATGACAGGACAAGGCCAATATAGAAATTATTTTTCAAAGCACACACCTGACATACATGTTGCCTGACTTATCGTTGTCAGGGGTGACGCCGCCACCGAAGAAGTACATGCTCCATGCGGTGGACGAATAGTTCACGTGCGTTGAAAACAAAATTGTAAAACTTTTGGTCTTATCCATGCGTAAACTTCTCTATTCGATTTTTTAATCATTTTAAAATACTAGACAGGGGAACTTAAGATGCCTTATATTATTTTTTTAAAATTATATCAAATATTTGTAATAATTTAAAGAGAGAAATTCTATTTTTAATACTAATAAATACAGCACAACTTAATGTAACTACAATAAATAATGATTAATAAATACGTTATTGCACAGCTGTGTGCATAGATCAATTAGCAATAATAATCCTACTACTATGATGAAATATTACCTTATTGATATCTATATATATAAATTGCACTCAAGGAAAAAATTCAAAATCAACAGTTTAGAGAAGAGTCCGCAATACTGAACTGCCTGTAAATATAGAACAGTATTAATGCATATCAATAATATAAGCCAAAATCAAATTCATTAATAGGAGGGGATTATGAATGAAAACCTGTCATATGAATGAAAACCTGTCAAAGGAAATAGTATTGAATCTAGAGAATTATTAATGCCAGATAGTTACATGCAAATATAGAAAACTTCTACCGTAAATTCTCACCTTTAGAAATATGCTAAAACGCTCCTTCTGGTAGGGAATCTACAATATTTCACTTTAAAGCGAAAATTACGTCTCATACTTACTCATCAATAAGCTGAAGGAAATATTTAAGCTGAGAATAACACCTATGTATCCTTCTTGTCTGTTTTTCTCTTCCTCAATGACAACCTTACAAAATTCGAGATTAACAGTGGGGTAATAATAAAAGTGTTTATCCCTTTTTCTGAAAAACACAGAATTCTTAATACAAGATAATTTTGAAAAAAGATTGATGCCACTTAAGGAAGTTTTAGTCGATCTGGTGCTGTAGAACGCTTTTGGTCCATCCGAAGCGGGTGGTGGCGCGCAGGTAGAATTCCCGCTCCAGGTCGACTTTGCAACGGCTTAGAATAACAAGGTTCTTTGCCCTGCTTATTTCTCTAACCAGTGGGCGGCGTCAATTCTCTATTCTTCAGAAAAAACAAAAAACCACATATGCACAGGGCATACCTCTCAAAGACGACGGGCAGAACATTCTATCAATCAGAGATGAGCGATTTTGATGAATTGCCTGAAGATATATACGAAAATGATGACTATATAGAAATCCCGCATAAAAATGATCTGGAACTCGGACAGCGCCTTGTATGGGATTTTGTAGAAAAAGAAATTCCAGGACTTGCAGACAAAGTAAGAAGTTTCTTTTCCCGAAAAGGTGCATATTCGAAATACAAAGCCTTTTTAGAAGAAATCGGATTATTAGATAAATGGTATGAATTTGAAGACTCAAGAACAAAAGAAGCCCTGCTGCAATGGTGTAAAGATAACGGGATTGAAATTGACATTCTCTGCGATATGTACAATATTAAGGAGGAATTCAAATGAAAGCACTAACTTATACTGCAGCGCGCAGCAACTTAGCAAAGACAATGAAGGAAGTCTGCGACGATCATGATCCCGTGATTATTACTCGAAAACAACATGATGCTGTTGTAATGATGTCATTAGAGGACTACGAGTCGTTAAATGAAACAGCATATTTATTACATAGTCCAAAGAATACGAAGCGACTACTGGAATCAATCGAAGAACTTGAAAAAGGCGGGGGAAAAAAACGGAAGTTGGTTGGATGAAACTGATTTTTTCAGAACATGCATGGGAAGACTATATTTACAGGCAACGCACTGATAAGAAAATATTAAAAAGAATAAACGAATTAATTAAAGACGTTCAGAAGAATAAATATCAGGGTATTGGAAAGCCAGAGCCTTTAAAACATAGCTTATCCGGATATTGGTCAAGGCGAATAACAAATGAACACAGAATTGTCTATAAGATCCAGGATGACCAAGTGCTAATTGTACAGTTAAGATATCACTACTATGTTATAACAAGTCGTGGAGATTGAACGAGTACCAACGGGGACTTTTTTTGCTTTCAATATTTTAAGTAGTGCAAATCGGTTCTACCCCGTCCAGGGCGTATGCTATTTCTTCCCGTCCAGCCTCACGGCATATAATAAGCCCACTCATAAAAAGCACATTATCATTCTTCTATTACTTCATTTAAAATTCTACAAAGATCATCAGGCCCATCGGACGCTTTATTAAAAATACCACTGAATCCATACTCTATGAAATTAGCCATCACAGGATCATTGGAATATCCGCTTGAGACAATCGCCTTTACGTCAGAATCTATCTCAAGCAGTTTCTTTATCACTGTTTTTCCTCCCATCCCTCCTCGTATAGTTAAGTCCAGAATCACTGCATCAAAGGGCTGTGGTCCCTCCTGTGCTTTTTTATAAAGTTCAATTGCTTTTCCTCCATCTTCTGCATATTCGACTGTATAACCCTTGATTGATAGAAACTCTACAACTGACTTCCCAAATACTTCTTCATCATCCATTATCAATACCTTTCCATCACCAGGAATAGCTGTACATTCTACACTTTTATTTTCTTCAACCTGTTTCTCGGACGCTGGCAGATAGATCGTGAAAGTCGTTCCGGCTCCTAAATTCGACTTTGCCGTTATAAGTCCATCATGCTGATTGATAATAGAATAGGTTATTGAAAGTCCTAATCCCCGTCCCGCCTCTTTTGTTGTGAAATACGGGTCAAATATGTTCTTTAAATGTTCTTCTGAAATACCGGTACCCTTATCCTGTACTGTTACTTTCAGATATCTGCCCTCCTTAAGCGGCAATCCCGTATTTGTAGCAAGAGTAATGTTTTCAGTGACAATCCTTATTTTCCCGCCTTCCGGCATTGCTTGATTGGCATTGAGAATAATATTGTGTATTACCTGATTAATCTGTCCTTCATCTACCTCGACAGCCCAGAGATTGTCTGCCGTAATATATTCGCATTTTACATTCGATCCTTTTAGAACAAATTCAGCTGATTCTTCAATAATACTAATGATAGATGCTGTCTTCTTAATTGGAGATCCTCCTCTTGCAAAGGTAAGAAGCTGCCCGGTCAGATTTGTAGCTCTGCTTATTGCTTTTTCAGCTGATTCCAGATAATTGTATTCTTTGCTTTCACGATCAATATGCATCTTGGATAAATAAATATTATTAAGAATCCCGGCAAGAATATTGTTGAAATCGTGGGCAATCCCTCCGGCAAGGAGTCCGATTGATTCAAGCTTATGCGCTTTAATCAGTTCTCCTTCTGCTTTTTTGCGATCAGTGATTTCAGTGACAAAGACGGTAAATCCAGTAACATGACGTAAATCATCAAAAATTGGATTGAAAATCAGTTCATACCAAAACCGACTGCCTGCCTCACCATATTCCTGAATTTCGATAAATCGCTCGCCTTTTAGCACACGTTTGTAATTTTCTTCGGATTTCATACGGTCATCTTCCCTGGGTATATAAGAAGAGATATTCTGCCCAATCTCAATATCAGCGTAATAAACTCTTTTCATTTCTTTAACATGGGCTTGGTTAAAACTCAAATAATCGTAATTCCTATCAAGCGAAAACATGATTACATTATCAGGACTTTCAATAATGGAGGTTAGTAATGAATTTGATCGTTGGAGTGATACTTCTGCCCTCTTGCGGTCGTTTATCTCATCATTGAGCAGTTCATTGCGTTCTTTTAACTCTGATGTACGTAACAAAACTTCTGATTTTAAAAAAAATTGACGACTGTATATCAGATATATGAGTGCAGCAATTAGAGTAATTATCAGAATGCCGAGGAGTCGTAATTTTAGTAACGGTTCTTGAATTGATTTATCCCAGCCTGCCGTTGGTATTGCAGCCAATTCCCATTGTCCATCAGGTAATTTAATTGACACCATTACCGGATGATTTTCGAAAATTTGCTTGTCTCCGTAAAAAACCCTGCCATCGTCTTTGCGCAATGCAAATTCTATGTCAAATTGAGGATTATGCAGAGCAGCCTCTTCTAAAACAGGGGGTAGATCGATTACCATAGTGACAAGACCCCAGAAGTTGTTTTCAACATATAAAGCTTTTCTTGCTACCAGCCCCAGTCCTCCCTGTCGAAGGTTATATGGACCGCTTAAAATAATCTGTCTTGTTTCCATCGCCCGATGTACATCTTTGCGCACATTGGGTCTTTTATCATTTATCAGGTCATGTCCCAGTACCTTCTCATTACCCTTTAAAGGGTAGACATAACGCTGGACCCCGTTTGGCGCTAAAGCAAAGTTTCGTATGCCTTCGCTCGCTATATGAAGCCCGGCTGTGAAACTCTCAAAATGTTCATTGAGTTGAGATTTAGAATTAGTTGAATGTGTAAAAGCGTACAATCCATTCAATAAAGCAAAACGTTCGGAAACTGCCTGGTCTAATGAATTACCATGTTGCTGTACAGATGATAAATATTCCTGCTTTTTATTATCTGTCAAAACTTTTTTAAGCCATTTATCTGTTATCCAGAAAAATAGCAGAAAGATACAAATTGCGATAATTAATATCTTCTGTAAATGATTCTTGTTGATAGCAGTTTTTAACATAGGTAACTCCTTGTATTGAATAATAAGTCACAATCTTAGAGTTGTCAATTATATTCGATAAAATCAAAGCGTCTCACCTAACCCATTGATTTCATAGAAATAAATATAAATCAGAAGTTAAGTTTTCTGACAATGTGTCGAAAAGAAAGAACAAAGACAGTAATTTCATTTAAAAGTCAGTTTAATTTGCTATTAAAAATACTGGCATAATTAGTATATAAAAGGGGGAGTAAGACATCAGGAAGTTAATATTTCTGGGGATATTAACACTAATGTTCCTGGTTTCCATACAGGCATATTCACTCGATTACCCTCATACGGGCGTAAACAATATAACCTGTGATGCATGCCATTTTGTCTATGGAGACGAGCCGACATTACTTCCGGCATGGACAAACGTTGTACCTCAGAACATTGATGATACCCGGTACAACGTACTCTGCTGGAGCTGCCACAATGACGTAGAGGCCCAGTACGTGCGGACGCACTCCAGCCTTGAAATTGATAATAGTTACGGAGACTGGTCTGTAGAATGCCGCGTCTGTCACAACCCCCATACACAGAAACAGTTCAAGACATATGGTGTAGAGGGCCATCTGTACTCAGGAAATTCAACCAATGTTGCGGAAACAACGTTAACAGAAGACGAAGCAGCCTGGACAGATGATCAGTTCAAAGGGAATGTTCTTATCCCTAATTCTGAGGGCACAAACAAGAAGTATGGATATAAAATTATAGGCAACACAAGCGACACGATTACAGTAAAGGGGCCTATAAATACAGCCAAGGTGGATATCGGCGATCCCTTTGCGGTTATTTACGGCAAGATTGTTCAGAGTACATTGTCCATTGACAGAATCACGGACCCGAGTGTACCAAAGGAAGGTGATAAGACAGTCAAGTTATTCGATTCAACCGGACCCAATTCCTTTGCGGATGGTGACAGCACATATGATGGAATATGTGAAGTATGTCATACAGAGACATTATTTCACAGGAATAATCCGAGCGGTTATCATAACCACGAGCCAGGGAAAAAATGTACAGTCTGCCATAAGCATACAGAAGGTTTTAAGGGATCGGGCTGTGATGTATGTCATGGATATCCACCTGTAGAAAATGAAGCAACCGGCGGTCCTAACGGCCTGGTCAATGTCCCGGAACCAACGGGTTCTGAAACAGCAGGTGCACATAGTATGCATGTTGAAACAAAGGCATATGACTGCAACTATTGCCACTTTAACAGTGCCGGATCAGGCCTGACTCATAATGATGGTACTGACCAGAATATAACATTAGGGTTCTCTCTTTTTGGAGGAGCATATACCGGCGGTATGTATGATGGTCAGACAGAAGCCGGCTATAATGTCAGCGAACCCAATACAACCGTAATCAATACCGGAACAAAGACCTGCGACAATATATACTGCCATAGTAATGCTGATCCCTTTGACGGGATAAATATATACAAGACCCCTGTTTGGGACGGTACTGTAAACTGCTCTTCCTGTCATGACGAGGGCGGTTTGTCAAGTACTTTAAGCGGGAAACATCCAAAACATACAGACGGATCCAGGCATGCATTTGACTGCAAAAAGTGCCATTACGAAACAGCCGAAGACAGCAGTACAATCAAAAACCAGTCATATCATGTCAATAATACAAAAGACATAATATTTGATTCAGGCGGGACACTTGATACTGAAACTAAGGCATGCACTAATACATACTGTCATAGTGATGCGCGCGGCGGTTTGCCGAATGTAGCTGTGAAATGGTCGGATTCAATAACCATGCAGTGCGATTCCTGCCATAACGGAAGACCTGGCAGAGAAGTAATTGAGATGAGCTCAAATGGTCATGAACGCCTCGCAAACAGCAAGTGGGTCAGGCAGTATCCCTGTCATTACTGCCATGAAGCGACTGTTGATACAGCTAGTAATATCGAAGATTATTCAAAACATGTAAATGGGACCAAGGATGTTGTCTTTGCGAGCAAATGGAACATTGCCGGCAATCCTCTGCCGAGTTACGATCCTGAAACCATGACCTGTGAAAATATTTATTGCCATAGTGACGGGACAACTGTTGACCCTGAGGTCAGGCCTTTTCCATGGACGAATGGTCGTGTCAGGTGCGATTCCTGTCACGGTCATAAAGCCGGAACCTGTATGGAGTGTCATGATGACGGCAGGACAGGATGGCCTGCAGGTGAGGAATGGAAGTCAGCAACTCCGATGTACGCAAATACAGGTGTCGGTACTGAGAAGGCAAACACACATTCACGACATCTCCTCATTGATTACAACTGTAGCACCTGTCACGCGAATACTATCGCTAACGGACAGTGTGACAGCTGTCATGTTGCTGGTATCCCTTCCGGGAACATGGGTGAAGTCAGTCACGTAAACCCGGCATATCATGTTAACAAGATAAAGGACGTGGCATTCTCGGGCGGCGGGACTTTTAATATGGTTGAAAAGAAGTGTTCCAATACAGAGTGCCATACAAGCGCGGAGCCGCAGTGGGGAGATTCTGTTCGTAACCTCGTTATATGCCTCGGTTGTCACGGATCGAGCGACAGGGATGTAGATGATTTTGGAAATTTCAATGACACCAGGGCCAGGATTAATATGGTTGAATGGGAGAATGCAGGACATGGTCGACCGACATCAGCCGGTAATTATCCCTCAGGAAATCCTCCTGCAAATTTCCCAGGCAATCCATGCTGGTACTGCCATGATAATTCCGTAATGCACAAGGACGAGGGCAATCCGTTCAGGCTGCGTCAGCATAATCAGTTTTCAAACCGCTTTGATAAAGAGTGTGTGTATTGTCATATGGAGGGAGAGGACAGCGAGTGCCTGGCATGCCACAATGAATCCAGCGGTTCTCTTGCCCCTCAACTTGAGGATATAGAGAATCCTCCTGCCTCACAGAGTCATGTCTCATATACTGACGGCAATACCTCCTGTGTTACTGAATGTCACGATACTGACGAAAATACACACAAGACCGGGGCAGGCCTCTGGACTCCTGCAGAAAAGGACGACATAAGGAACCAGTATATGATGATGGGTGTTTGTCTTGTATGTCACGATGATGACAGCAATGACAGGTGCAACCAGTGTCATACAGGAGAACAGTATCAACTCGGATTTGATCCTGGCACTGGATATATCAAGGCAACGACTTCTAAGGCTACCTCAACACATTTTGGATATCAGCATTATGAGGCGTATAAAACCGGGGGAACATGGAAGGGCGGTAAATTCTGCTGGGACTGCCATGACCCGCACGGCGATACAAATATTTATATGATTCAGGACGAAGTCGCTACAGAGACCGACGGCACCTTCGGGGTACCGGTCACACGGAGAGAGGTTAAATTCACGAGGAAACAGACAGGGCTGGACTACGTTAGCATTTCACCACCGTTTGATGGTATATGCAATGTTTGCCATTCTGCTGAGAGACAGCATTACAGGTCTGATTACGGGGACGGTCATAATCTGGGAAGGGTATGCACAACATGTCATGAACACAGGTTCAGCGACAGTCACGCGTCAGGCAAGGCGTGTAATGAATGTCATGAGAACAAACCCGTTCCGAGACACATGGCGTTTGGACTGCCGAAGGATTGTACAAAGTGCCACAATGGGGTTATATACGGCCGCATGGACATAATGGGTCAGCTCAGGTCGAATTCACATCATATACAGGGAGTCGAGATTTCAAATAAGCATTGTTACGCTTGTCATTGGGAAGCTACTGAACTTGGACTTATAAATGTAGATTATCATTCGGGTTTCAACTTTGAGACTTATGAATCAGTCAAAGACGATCCTGTAGACCTTGTAATATGGGGCCCTGGAGAAAGGCCCCTGAATTATGAACTGGACGTAACAGCGATCTCTTTTGAGAAAAACAAGATAGGTACTGTTAACGAGAGGACCGAGGTTGCAAAGGTCACGCAGATGTGTCTCGGCTGCCACAGTGATCAGAACAATGATACTGAACCATTTAATATCGTGGACCCGGACAATGGTGATTGCAAGACACCCCGGCAGTATGCATGGGACAGAACAAGTGTGGCAGCCAGGTATTCACAGACAGGAACAACTACATGGGGCAAGTACACAGGAGTTGCCAATGCAGCGCCCAAAAACATAACCAAGGCATTTTCAGCGCATGGCAATGCGGTTGCCAATGAGGGTGGATGGGACAATGAGGACGGTCTTGATGCATCAATAACCAATACCAGAGACGGGGGTGAAAACGTCCAGTGCTATGACTGCCATAACTCTCACGGATCAAAGGCTGAAGGAGTTACTTCGAGCTACGCGACATTTAACGGGACATTTAACGGGGCCAATCTGAAGGAGACACAGGCAGGTAAGGGCGGGTACCTTATGACATATAAACCCGCGAAGAATGAAGACCCGCTCTCTGTAAATCCATACAACAACGGCGCCGGACTCTGTTTTGATTGTCATGAAACAGAGTCTGCCGGAGAAAAGCCCTGGGGCTTTTTCTCGACATTCAGGGCGACTGTGCCGATAATTGGCTATAAGGATTCACCGCGTTTCGGTCCCGGAACGAATGCATCCACAGCACGTTTTCCGTACAGGTCGGGCAGGACGGTACTTGGTGGACATCTTAATGCCTCATCGGACCTGGACAATCCTGCTGAAAACCAGATCAATGGACTCTGTACTCCGTGCCATGATCCGCATGGTGTGAGCCCGACATTGGGAGAGAACCAGCAGTATGCTGTGCCTATCTTAAAAGGCACATGGATGACATCACCGTATAAAGAGGACAGCCCCCACATGAGGACCGGTTCGAAAAGCTACAGAAACGGGCCGCTCACATGGTGGACTGACCGACGCACATTCGGAGAATCAAGAATAAATGAAGATGAAGAGAAATTCGCGGGTCTCTGTCTGAGCTGTCATCCAAAAGAAAACCTGACTGACGGTACAAATAAAAACACGGTCTTTAAGACAAGAGACAGGATACATGAATCAGTGAAGGGATGGGGTACTAACACTGAACACTCATGGCCGTGCTCAAAGTGCCACCAGCCCCACAGCGCAGGACTGCCTAGACTCATGCAGACAAATTGCCTGGACTACAGTCATCAGGGCCAGGTTGAGTCAGGGGGAATGTACAATTCGAACAGGGGAAGATTCCCGAGGCAACAAAATTCAGGATGGGTATGTCATGAGGCAGGCAGTGCAGCCGGTGGTTCATGGACTGACCAGAGGTGGAATAATATTACGCCATGGTAAAAGTAATTATGAATTATGAATTACGAATTATGAAAATGGTCTTATTATTAGTAACCGCGATGGTCTGTTGCTTTTCTGTTGCAGCTTTCGGTGCAGGGGGAGATCTGGTTTGGGAATTTGGTGATACTCCGAATGCCGGGAAGCAGGAAGCTTTGTCTATGCTTGTGGACTCCGGCGGTAATACGATTATAGCAGGGTTTTCGGCCCAGTCCGGTACGGATGATTACTATATCGTTAAAATTAAAGCCGACGGTTCAGGTATAGCATGGAAGAAGGTATATGATGTTGCTGGAGGTAATGACTATGCAACCGCTGTTGCGCTCGATTCTGCGGATAATGTGATAATCACTGGATACACATGGAATGGAACAAACTATGATTTCCATACGATCAAGTATAACGGAAGTGACGGGGCCGTACTCTGGCAGCATTCATTTAACGCGGACACCATGGGGGATGATTACAATACAACCGTTGCTGTAGACAGCCTGAACAATGTTTATATTGGTGGAAATTCTCAGAGTGGATCGGGCATTGACGACATAATTATAATTAAATATGGTCCGAACGGTCCTAATCCTGATGGTACCCCTATCTGGCAGACGAGTTACAATGGTTCTGCAAACCGCCACGACAGAATTACTTCAATAACCGCTGGGCCTGATGGGATTGCGGTAACAGGACTTTCCGAAAACAGCACCCCTGATTATGATGCATTAACCCTGAAATACGGTTTTGACGGAAGCTTTAAGTGGGAAAAGAGAAAGTCCCTTAACGGGTATGACAGGGGTGAAGTCGTACGCATGGATTCACTGGGCAATGTCATAATGACAGGCTCACTCTATAATGGGTCTAATAAAGACATATACATAGTAAAATACGCTTCTGCAACAGGTAACGTTCTCTGGGAGGACACATTTGACGGAGGATATGACGAGGAACCCAAGGCGCTCTTCATTGATTCTCTTGGTGATGTCTATATAACAGGATATACGTTTGTGCTAAGCAGTGACAATGATCTGTATACCGCGAAATATAATGGAAGTACCGGTGTACGGGAGTGGGATGATGTAGTCAACTCATTCGGCGGTAATAATGACAGGGGAGTCGGTATTGTGCTGGATGAATCCGGCGGTGTATTTGTTACCGGGGATTCCTATGATGAGTTGGCAGAAAACTATAATTTTCAGACTTTGAAATATACAAAAAGTGACGGGAATCTTCTCTGGCAGAAGATCTTTGACAGATCAACCGGAAAGGGTGACAGGCCTGTGGGCGTGGGGATTGGACTGTCAGGAGCTGTAATAACTGCGGGCTGGTCTAACAGTTCTATAACCGATACTCAGGACCAGGATTTTTATGCTGTCCAGTATGATTCAGGACTGCTTAATCCTCCTACAAACCTTGCTGCTGCAGCATCTTCTACATCTGAGATAGCACTTTCATGGAATGACAACTCTTCCAATGAAGACGGATTCAGGATTGAGAGGAAGATCGGTGACTTTGGGACATACGCGGAGATAGTGACTGTCGGTCCGGACATTAAGGCATATAATGACGCGGGATTGAATGCGGATACGAAGTATTTTTACAGGATCAAGTCCTATAACTCAGGTGACGGAGATTCATATTACAGTAATGAGGTTTATGCGATAACGACTATTTTTTCATTTGACTCCCCAACAGTTATTTATACATACACAGGCCCATCCCAGGGCGATGACAGGGTTAATGCAGTTGCAGTCGGTTCGGACTATAATCCTGTTGTAACGGGCTACAGCTATTCTCTTGCCGGGCAATTCGATTACTATACACTTAAACTCAACAGGTCCGACCTGGGACTTGTCTGGAATGTACGAT
>PJEL010001212.1_pt1 | contig 27151 bp, 25 predicted proteins | sample 1853271 | NCBI WGS metagenome assembly PJEL01 (sample SAMN08108733, study PRJNA415343) | Invertebrate metagenome, whole genome shotgun sequencing project. | host: Globobulimina | place: Sweden: Gullmar Fjord | collected 2015-08
GAATTGGGATTAGAATTCTTAGGCTTTACTCTAGACAGAAAAAGATATTATCCAATATTTGATGAAATGTTCCCGAATGATCCGTACAGAGTTAATATGGATAACTGGAACAAACTGGAAGAAGAGAATACAGAAATTTTTGCAACAATGTATAAATTCTGGGTTCGTAAAAAGCGATAATTCTCAATGATCGTCTGCGACTAACATAGTGATAGTAATATGTTGCGTTAGATTTTATTCCATTCTGTATCTTGAGTGGGTCAGTTTTTTTGAGAATTTTTCTCTAAACCCTCACATCAACATCAGGCCGATATAGTGCATTCCCTCCTCTTTTAAAGAGGAAAATTGCGCACAGCTTTCCCTCCGATGATATTCTTGATCTTCTTCTTAGCCAACGATTTATCGATTGTTCTCAACTAGATAGAGTCTGCTCATTTTGAACGGCAAGACTTACCTCACTGAGCACATTTTTCCTACTTCATACAAATTAACCTAGTTCCCAAACATCACCGCCTCTCCTTTAACGACCAATTTTTCCCAGTTTTCTGCCATTTTCTAAAGTTGGCACACCTGTTGCAATTAATTCGCTGAGTGAATTTGCGATCCGAATGGATTGCTGGATGAAAATGCTACAGGAGAAGAAAAATGGCTTTTTCAGTAAATACAAATGTCAGTGCAATGGCGGCGCTTCGCACATTGTCTCAGACACAGAGTCAGCTGAATTCAGTTCAGCGGCAAATCGAAACGGGTCTTAAAGTTGCGGAAGCAAAAGACGATCCATCTACTTTTACTATTGCGCAAGGTATGCGCGGTGATGTGGGATCACTAAAAGCCATTCAGGAAGGTCTTTCCTTTGGTCAGGCCACTGTGAATATGGCCAATGCTGGTGCTTTGCAAATTTCAAATGCTATCATCGATCTTAATAAGAAAGTGACACAGTCCTTCAACGAAGGCCTGGACATCACAATCTTGCAAGAAGAGGCTGATGCCCTAGTTGCCCAAATTTCCTCAATCGTGAATACAACCATTTTTAATGGTGTCAATCTGATTGACGGCGTTGGTGCTGACTTGGAAGTTCTTTCAGCACTAGGTGGCGTTACACAAACCGTTGCTGCACAAGATGCTACCGCTGCATCTCTTGGCTTAACCGGATTTGATCTTGCTGCTCAAAATGCGACCCTGACAATGGACAACACATTTGCCGTTGTTGAAAACAATACTATTGTTGTCACTCTTTCTGACGCAAATGGTACAACAGCGATACATACCTTCGAAATTACAACAGATGGCAACGCGCTCACATCGGCGCCGGATGAAAGTGCCACACCGCCAGAATTCGTTTATGCAGTGACAGTGGACCCTGCAAATCAGTCAAATAACGAAATGGTTGGTATTATGGCCAATGTCATGCGTCAGGAAGGTTTCGCTGTTACCGTGACCGAAACCGGCGTGGTTGAAATATCTCATGGTCAAACAGCAGCAGTGGCGACATCACTTGCAGGCACCACAGCAGGTGCTAACGCGGGTGATCCATTAGCAGTCTTGGATAATGCAGAAACGCTTGTTGGCCAAATTATCACAACACTCGGCACCGCCGCCAACCGGCTCGACAGTCAAAGCGACTTTACACAATTGCTTGTCGACAAACTACAAGAAGGCCTTGGTATCCTGGTGGATGCGAACCTTGCCGAGGCAAGTGCTGAATTGCAAGCCTTGCAGACTAAAGAGCAGTTGGGCATTCAATCGCTATCAATTGCCAATGCGCGTCCGCAGTCAATTCTCTCACTATTCCAGTAATTGAGTAACGTTATCGTAAGGAATTTCGGTGAAAATCTAAATGATAACAGGAATAGTTGAGTCAAAGAATGTCTGTAGCAGCATATACCAGAGCAAGCCAGAATTCCGAAAATACCAAACAAACGGAATACCGGGCGTTCGCAATCTTCACTCGCGCTTTGGAAGAAGCTGAGGCTGAAGGTCCAGTAGCAGTCGTTAAAGCCGTGGCGGATAACCGCCAGCTTTGGCTGACATTACAAATCGACCTTGCGTCTCCTGATAATCAGCTCCCAAAAGAGCTAAGAGCCCAGCTTCTTTCCATTGCTATTTGGGTGAATAAGTACAGTACAGCAGCTATGAAAAGTGAGGCCTCCTTAGAACCTCTCATCACCGTCAACAAGCAAATCATGGAAGGTTTGCGCGGGGCACCAAAATCGGTCACAGAACCAGCGGATACCCCAACAGATTCTAAACAGGCGGAAGCCTAACAAATATTTCCTTTAAGAATTGTCCTGCGGTTGAAAAAGCGACAGGAATGATAAAAGCTCCAAGACACTTCCCTCAATCTCCACATCCCCTGAAGCGAATGCCAAAGCTGGATTTCGTCGCTTGGCCAAAATTTCTTTCCATACATAGGTTTCGGTTTTCAACGATGCTTGAGGATTAACCGCTTTGTTTGGTGTCACCTCAGCAATCCCTTTTCGAATTTCAATCGTGAAGAACTCACCGGTATCCGTAAATTCAAACCCAACAATCATTTCCTTATCAATAGCTTTTTCAGCGTCGAGATTAGCCGGCATTGCATTCATATATTGCGCAACAGGAAACGCTCGCAGCATTCTTTCGGGAACTAACGTTGTATCCGGCTCAGTTATGGCAAGCCCCGTCATTTCAGCAGCTTGAGTGAGATAATAGTTTCTTCCATTGGCACTGATTTCAGCTTTGGCAAGCGCGCTTAAACTTTTAAGGCGAACTCCTGCCGCAACATCATCTCCCTCATCCAAAACAAGCAGAGCATCCGCCAATCGCAGAGCCCATTGATGATCACCTTCTTGCGAGGCCTCTAGAGTCTTCTGGCGAAGAGCTTCGATTCCACCTGCTAGTTCAGAAGTACGCGTAGCGAAGTCGCTTTCCGATACAGGCTTTAAATTTGTCGCATTTCCATCAAACCAACCGAGATATCCTGTGAAAATGGATCTTACTGACCAATCCACTCGACCATAGAATTCCTGCAAAAAGGGACTATTTGCCAAATGTTTTGGCAGCTGAACCTTTTCAGTAATTTGTTGAAGCGTAAGCCCCATATTCATGCCACGGACCGTTTGGTCATGAACAAATTGAATAGCATCCCGGTAGTCTGTCAAACGACCATAGATCTCTTCCGATCCCTGCAAAGGACGCGTATGACTTGGCACGAGATAGTCAGGGCGCAGTTTGCGCATTTTATCAAGGCTTCTCACCCAATCCATCACATCACGATAGGATGTCCCGCGAATGGCATACAAATTTGGAAAACTGCGATAGAAATTATCTCCCGGCATCAATAGTTTTTGGTCCGGCAACCAAACAAAAATCTGATCTGGTGTCTCTCCAGGGGCGAAGTGAAGCTCCAAATTCACTCCTTCAATGGAGAGTTTGGTTTTCTCGCCGGAGAAAGTTTTTGTGGGGCGCATTAAATCTACAGGTGTACTGGGACCACTATCGAGAAAAGGCCCGATACCATCATTGATAATATTTTCTTTAGGGAGCAAAGAGCCGAACTGACGCATGGATCTTTTATAAATAACCGGCCTGATCACTTGCAGAATTTTATCTATGTAGTGAGGTGTCGTTTCATAACTGTAGATATCAGGATTATCATCTCCGGCAAAAACGCCGCTCCCCAAGATATGATCTGCGTGATTGTGAGTGTAGATAATCGCACGAACAGGCTTGGACGTTATTTTATCGAACTCGGTTTTCACCGTAGTTGCAACTGCCATACTTTCAGTTGTGTCCACAATGATGACACCGTTATCTCCCTCAATTAATATGGAATTTGCTAAGCCATAACCGACAGCGACATGGACATTTTCGGTTACCTGAATTACCGCAGGGGAGAATTCAGAACTGTGCGAGACTAACTTTTCATGCGCACTATTCTGATCACTCATTGTATCCTGAACAGCGCTTTCCGGATCTTCACAACCCGCAAGAAATAAAAAACTGCTCGCAATCAGTATGCTTGTTATTCTTTTCACAGCATTCTCCCTTTTTGTTGAAATTAGAGTTTAGATACTTTACTCTATTTTTGTCAATCCTTTGATATATTCAAAATATCCCGTTAGTGTTTGTGATCACCATTGTTATGAGAGCGTAGGATTATAATATGAGTAATCGTGAGCGGATTTTAGAAACGGCGGTAGAACTGTTCAATACGCACGGCGCTGCAAAGGTGGGCACAAACAAAATAGCAGCGCATCTGGGGATTAGCCCCGGAAACCTCTACTATCATTTCAAAAATAGAGAGGAAATCATTCGAACAATATTTCCCGCGATTTCAAGAGAAACAGACAAGGTTTTTCAGTTTTCTGGCCAAGGTGCGTTCACACCTGCAGTTTTCAGCGAAATTCTTATCAACTGGGTAAGCGTCGTCTGGAAATACCGATTTTTTTATGGAGATCTGGTGGCCCTGCTTAGAAATGATCCGATATTAAAAGACCTATATAATGAGAGACGCAACCAGACCATGCACCTCATCAAGAGCGCCATTTCACTCTACGCTGCAAATAGTACTTCATCACACAAGGTTTTTTCCGAAGAAGACACGCAAAAATTATCCATAAACATTTGGATCGTAGCTCTTAACTGGATTGGTTTTCTCCAAGTGGAAAAAGGCGACACTCAAATCACTCATTCAGACCTCATCGCGGGCGCTTTCCAGATTTTTGCTCTGCTGGAACCTTATTTGGAAGAAGGAACCACCCAAAATGTTCGCCACCAAATGTCAGAAAGGCTAAAATCTCTTGCACTCACCTAGAGATACCGGCAAATCTATCTCCATAATAAACATCACAATATTCAAGGTGGATCATGGGCTGGGAAAAAGAAGTACAAGATATATCGGCCATGCGAGAGAAAGCCCTTGAGCAGGGCGGCAAAGATGCGGTTTCCGCTCAGAATGCCAAAGGACGGTTATCCGTCCGGGAAAGAATTGATAAACTTCTCGATACTAACAGTTTTCAGGAACACGGCAGCCTGGCTGGCTCCTCACTACGCAATGATAAAGGTGAGATTGAGAGTTTTACTCCTGCAAATTATGTAACCGGCCTGGGCAAAATTGAAGGGCGTCTAGTTGCTGTTGGCGGAGAAGATTTTACCTTAAAAGGCGGTTCTCCCAACGCATCAGGCCTTCGAAAAAGTGTTTACTCGGAAGAACTCGCACTTCAATACAAAGTTCCGTTAGTAAGACTTCTTGAAGGCGGCGGCGGCAGTGTTGCAAGCGGCAAAGGCAATCAAGGACCTGTCGGAAGCCCCGTATTTGAAAAACCGCGTTTTCAATCGATTGCAAAACTGCTTGGCATTGCCCCTGTTGTCTCTGCAGCTTTGGGCCCTGTCGCAGGATTTCCCGCGGCTCGGTTAGCGGCGTCCCACTTTTCTGTCATGACAAAAGAAACGGCTCAAATTCTAATTGCCGGACCAGCGCTGGTCTCCCGCGCACTAGATACTAACCTTACAAAAGAAGAGCTTGGTGGAGCGGCTATTCACAGCAAAAACGGTGTTTGTTCCGTTGTGGCAAAAGATGAAGAAGACGCGTTTGACCAAATTCGAACCTTCTTGAGCTTTCTTCCCTCTAACGTTTGGGAATTGTCCGCGCCTATGGCTTCGAGTGATATTGTCGATCGTTGCGAAGACAAACTTCTTTCCTTCGTTCCCAGAAACAGACGCCAACCTTTTGATATGCGAAAGCTGATCAGACTAGTTATCGACAAAAACAGCTTCTTTGAAATGCACAAAGGATATGGCCCGAGTCTCATTACTGCCTTTGGACGGTTAAATGGACATTCAGTGGGAATTATTGGCAATGATTGCCGATTTTATGCAGGCGCAATGAGTGCAAATGCTGCGATAAAGGTACGCAAATTCATTGAACTTTGTGACTTGTTCCATATACCGATCCTGAATTTCGTTGATGAGCCCGGCTTCATGATTGGTCCGGATGCGGAACGAGAAGGAACGATCCGGCCTGGCACATCTGCTGTTGCTGCGGCGGTGATGTCGGTTGTTCCATGGGCTACAATCATTATTAAAAAAGCATTTGGGGTGGCGGCTGCGGCACATTTTAGTGAAAATGGATATGTCTTGGCTTGGCCAAGCGCTGAAATGGGAGCGCTACCTGTAGAAGGCGGCGTTGCCATTGCCTTTCGAAAACAGATTGCAGAATCCGATGACCCGGACAAAAAGCGCGCAGAATTGGAAGCGGAACTGGCGGACAGACAGTCGCCCCTACCGCGCGGAGAAAGCTTTAGCGTACATGATGTCATTGACCCACGAGAAACACGACCGCGGCTCTGCCACTGGTTAGACTGGATACAGCCATCCATGGAGGAATTGAAAGGCCCCGTTACATTTGGTTATCGGCCATAACAAGTTTGTCGTCTTTCAGAATTTTCCGTATCATTTTCAACAATTCCGAGCGACGATAAGGTTTTCCAATAAAGTGTGTATTAGTCTCACCAACTTCTTTGTTAATAGGACTATCCCCCAGATATCCGGACATGCAAAGGACCTTAAGGTCTGGATTAATCAAACTGGCTTCCTTTGCAAGTTCAAGCCCATTTTTTCCGCCTGGCAAGACAATGTCTGTGAGCAGCAATTCAACATCTGGCTCTTTATTTAAAATAGCCATAGCTTCTTTGGCATCTTGCGCAAGCAAAATCCTGCATGTATCGCTTTCAAGTTGCCTACGGGTTATTGAGCGAACCTCTTCATCATCTTCTACAATCAGAACACAACAATTCTCACATCGGTCCAACGATATTGGCTTTACTTCCTCATCATGATTTTCGGTAATATACTCACTAATGGGTATTAATATCTCAAAACAAGAGCCCAAGTCCTGCTCACTTTCAACAAACATATAACCGTTGGATTGACCCACAAAACCAAAGACCATACTCAGCCCAAGACCTGTGCCTTTACCGACAGCTTTGGTTGAAAAGAACGGATCAAATATGTAGGGGAGGGAGTTTTCTTCTATGCCGGTTCCCGTATCAGCAACCTTTAGTGATACATATTTTCCTGACTTTACATCCTCATTGCCTGCGATAATTTTATTTTCCAAACTGAAGATCAGTTTTCCGCCAATAGGCATCGCATCTCGAGCATTCAAAGCAAGATTTAGAAGAGAATTCTCCATTTGAGCTGCATCAATAGTAACGGGCCACAAATCATCCTTAAAGGACGTAACAATTTCAATATTCTCGGCAAGGGTGCGGGAGAAAATTTCCTTCATGTTATTAACCAAATCAGATAGACACACCTGCTTGGGGATAAGGACCTGTTTTCTGGAAAAAGCTAAAAGCCTTTGGGTAAGAGACGCTCCTCTTTCAGCCGCCGTTAGAGCATTATCAGCGAGTGGCAATAGTGCTTTATTGTTTTCAAGCTGCTCTTTTAGGAGCTCGATATTACCGCAAATTATCGCAAGAAGATTATTAAAATCATGCGCCACGCCACCGGTTAGCTGCCCTACCGCATCCATTTTCTGCGACTGGAACAACCTTTTCTCAATGTCATTTGCCTGTTGACGAGCCAATATTTCAGAAGTGATATCTTTGCCCGTACCCCGATATCCGACAAAGTACCCATTTTCAGAATAAAGAGGTTTACCAGCCAAAGAAACATAGCACATTTCGCCCTGCAGCATGAAAGCCGCTTGTACATTCCTAAAGGGCTGGTGTGCCTTCAGGATTTCAGCAAGTTCAATTTTCCCTTCATGGGCATTGTCTTCATCAAAAACATCAAGAATATGGCACCCAATATTGAGATAATCTCCCGCATCAAACTGCAATATTGAAGTCTCAGACAGATAGCTATAATGAAAACTCTCATCAATTTCCCAGAACCAGTCAGTGGCATATTCGGCAATATCCTGGAGACGGGCTTCACTTTCTAAAATGGCGATTTCAGAACTTCGTTCCTCCGTCACATCTGTTGTCATAATGACAAATGAATTTACTGCACCGTCTTTTTCTATTACCGGACTGGCATAGGTTTCAAACCAACGGTCTCCTTGTTGAAATGCGAATTGTTTTTTCTCACCTGACAGGCCGATCTCTTCCATGACTTGGATTGTAAGATCAAATTGCGATGCCGGAACAAACTCTCTGGCACATCGTCCAATGGTTTCCTTTAAAGGGATTTTCCATTTTTTTTCAAAAGCCCGGTTGGCACGCTTAATGATCCCTTGATGATCGATAAGGCAGATACTCGATGGTGATGCATCAACAATTGTTCGAAGTTCAATACGATTTTGCTGTAACTGTTGGGACATCGTTTCCTGTTCGGTTATGTCTCTTAGTGCAACAATGAAACCGTTAATCAGCGGGTCTCCACGTAAATCCCGTGCAGCAGCTTCCAAAAGCAACCACTCCCCCTCAGAATTCACACATCTAAAAGTAAAGTCTTCTATTCGGATACCCGCGTATCCGCGTTCAAGTGCCCCATTGAGTTGTCCATGATCATCAGGGTGAACAAAATCGAAAATCGACATACCCACAACGGCAGGCAACCCAAAACCTAACAGTTCACTTAGGCTGGAACTTGCAAATCGAATTTTCCCGTCGACATCGAAAACCAGTGTTTGACCGGGTGCATTATCAATCAGGGCCAGATGTTGCTGTTCTCTTGTTTTAAGAGCTGCTTCTAAAAGTTTTTCAGTTGTAACGTCAACAAAAGTGACAAGGCAGCATCTGTCACCAAAATACTCCATCACTCCTGAAAAAATGGAAAACCAGTATTTCGTCCCAATTTGATCTTGGCATTCATACAAATAATTTGCATTCCATTCACTTTGTGAAGTTGCTCCCAAAGTAGAATAGTGATTAAAGAGAGTTGCTTCGCACCAGTTTTGAACATCATCCAAAGCTGGCTTACTGTCACCATCTCTCAAAAAGTTCGAAAAAACGGTTTTTCCGGTACGCATTGAAATAACAGCAACGGGTTGTGGCAGACACTCCATCACAGTACCAAATGCACCGATTACAGTGTCATCGACCCTTGAAAAATTCGCCGTTACATTCTTAATCAGCTTCATACTGGCGTGGTGACAAGCTGACAAATCTCCGCTTGCCTGTAGATGTTGATCTTCAAGCACCATGTGTCACATACTCCCGTTGGACACTACTATTTTGCGCTTGAAAACCCGGACTAATTTGACCGCTTTTTTTGTGGTTTCCCCAAAGCACGGCAAGACTATAGCTCCGACTCTCCGTTTACTAAAGCCTAATGTTTTGATACCTTTTTTTCACTCAAAAATAAAAACTCAAACAAGGATATTTCAGATATGACCGCATCCCTTATCGTTAAAATAACTGGATGGGAAAATGGCTCACCCATACCCGGAAAATTTGCATTTGGGGTACAGGCTGATGAAGGGCATGTTGCACTAAGCGAAAATATCAATCCTGCCATTTCCTGGTCTGGCGCCCCACAACAAACCAGATCTTTCGCCATTATATGCCATGATCCAGATGTCCCCTCTTCTGGTGAGGATGTTAATCAGGAAGGTAAAACAGTCCCTTCCAGCCTTCCAAGGGTCGATTTCTATCATTGGATTGCAGTCAATATTCCAGCTTCAATGAATAGCATTGATGAAGGTGTTGATTGCAACGGCATTACTCCAAAAGGGAAATCTCCCGGCAAACAAAGCTATGGGGTTACTGGTATCAACAATTACACAGATTGGTTCGCAGGCGATGAAGAAATGGGCGGAGATTATGGTGGGTATGACGGTCCCTGCCCGCCGTGGAATGACAGCATTGTCCATCACTATCACTTCACCGTTTACGCACTCGATACAGAAAGTCTCAACTTAAATGGCAATTTTGGTGGCGGAGACGCTCTTGCTGCAATGGAAGGTCACATCCTCGCCAAGGGCTCCTATGTCGGAACCTATAGCTTAAACCCGGACGTCGTGGCTTAAAGTACTGTTAGCTGGCCCGGAACATCAACAAATTCCGGGCTTGTTATTCTTTCGGTTCATCGGAAGGCTGTACCGACAAGTCCCATTCATAAGCAGACTCTTTGAAAATACTCATATCAGGACTGAAAAAGGACGGATCGTCTAAAGTTGCGACATGAAAATAAAGACGATCTGGAAATCTCTCTGTTTTGCTTAATATGGGGGAACCACAATTGGGGCAAAATCCAGAAGAGGTCGTTGCACCCGTATCCGCCGGTTGAGAGAAATATTTAATTTCTCCTTTCATGATCGTATCAGCCAAAGCGACGGCAAACGCTGAAGAATGACCTGTTCCAGTGCTTCGTTGGCATTTTCTACAATGGCAATGAAACGAAAATTCTATCGGACCCGAAACCACGTATGATATTTGTCCGCAAGCACATCCGCCTTTTATAGATGTATCCATTTCACCCCGTCACATGCCGAACCAGAGATCGGCCTAAAAATTTCATTTTTGTACCGAGAGGAAACCGCTTGAAATTGGTTTGCACAGCGCCTTTCGTAAAAGCTGTTTTCTTTGAGTAATCAATCTCAACATCCACAACCACTGGCCTACCTTCTTTTGCCAATCGCGCTGCTTCGCGCGCAACATTTTCAGCGTTATCCGAACCTTTTATTTGCAGATAATGAGCTCCTGTTGCCTTTGCAACACCGGACAATTCCAATCCTCCCAAAACCGTGCAAGGTTTTCGGTTATAGGGAATTGCTTGTGCCTGTGAAATTTGTGCCAGCTCACCATCGTTGAAAACATAAAAAACAATTCCCAGGTTATTCCTGCTCGCGGTTAGAATCTCCATGCAGGTCATGGTGAACGCACCATCGCCCACAATAGCCGCAACTTCTTTTTCCGGGTTAGAGAGTTTTGCGCCTATGGCAGCAGGAACAGCGTATCCCATACAATTAAAATCGGTAGGGCTGATAAAACCTTTTGGATCCTTTATGGGCATCAATTCGGCGGCCAGGAAGGTATGATTTCCATCATCCACGACAAGAATCCCATCATCTGGCAACACGGATCGCAATCCGTCAAAAAACTGTACTGGGTTCACCCGGTCTTTGGAATCGTGATCTTGCCACTCTTTTCGGTAAGCTTCTTTGCAGGATTTAATGGTTTTGCGTAGCTGTGCCCCTTCTCGACCCTCCCGGCCTGTATCATTCCCCAGCGCTTTGGATAATTCCTCCAAAATAGGTGTTGCATCTCCAACCAGCGCTACAGCAGATGGATAATTTGCATCGATGACTTTTGGATTAATATCAATATGAATCAAGTTCTCTGGCACGGTTATTCCAAAACTACCGGTTGGAATTTCACTAAACCTAGTTCCAATCGCCAAAAGGCAATCAACATCTTCAAACGCCTTTTTTGCGGCAGGTACCGCAGAAGGGCCAAATCCCATTCCAGTATGTAAAGCATGATCACTTGGAAAAACGGCGAGCCCCTGCAAGGTTGTTGAAACCGGTGCATCAAGGCTTTCAGCCAACTTTATTAGGACCTCTCGCCCGCCTCTTGCTCCCCAACCAGCGAAAATCGCAGGCTTCTTAGCGGTTTTCAGCAAAATTGCTGCCTTTTTAATTTCCTCTTCCAAATCCGAAGGAATTTCAACAGTGCCTTCTGAGTATTTCTCCATTCCTGATACGTCGCCGCTCATAAGCTGAATATTAACGGGGAGTTCAACAAAAACAGGACCAGGCTCACCTGCTGTTGCGGTGTTGTAGGCCTCATACAGAGTAGGTATGACTTGTTCATGTGTTTCGACCAGAAAGGTTTTTTTTGTCAGTCCCTTCATAAACTGATGCTGGTCCATCTGATGAAGTTGGTATTCAAACTCCAGATCATTGCGGACGCCTCCGCAAATGACCAACATGGGAATGCCATCAAGGAGTGCTTCACCAATACCGCTGGCAGCATGAGTCAAGCCAGCCGCAGGCACGACAACAAGCGTCCCAATGCTTCCGCCAACCCGGCTTACAGCATCCGCCATAAAAGAAGCCCCTCCTTCATGAGTGACCATGATCGGCGTAATTTGCTTGGAGCTGTTCAATTGATCATAAAGCTCAGTATTGTGAACGCCCGGAATTCCAAACGTAAATTCGACACCCAATTGCTCCAGTGCGAATTTTGCGAGCTCAGCACCTGTTTTCTTCATATCAACCTCTTTTTGCGACAGATTTTGCCGCGTAACGGGCTGTCAAAACACAGCCGCCTAAAAATGTACCTTCTAAAGCCCGAAGTCCGTGGACACCGCCGCCGCCAAAACCGGCAGCCTCACCAACAGCATAAAGCCCTTCTATTGGGTTACCCTGATCATCAAGTACCCGACTTTCCAGATCCGTCTGAATTCCGCCCAGGCTTTTCCGGCTAATGACAAATTGCCGGACAGCGATTAACGGCATTGCTTTTGGATCCAGTATTTTTTGTTCTTTGCAGGTTCGAACCCGATCCCCTCGATACTGCCTCAGATGCGCAATCCTTCGCAGCTGATCATCATTTCGCAAATGTTTGGGGCGGTCCAATTGATCATCATACAATTTGATGTCCTGCTCCATCATTTCCGCATTAACCTGTACCGGATTACCAAGCGCATTCATTTTGGCTGCGAGCTCTTTCACAGAATTTCCTGTGACAAAATCAATGCAATTATCCAGCATGTCTTCCAGAAGTGGTTTATTACCGAACAGGATAGTCTTAAGAAAAGTGATCTTTTTCTTATCGCGAACAGCCGGATTTGACTCTGCACCAGAAATCGCCAGTTCTTTTAACGCAATTTTTCTATTCATTACGGACCAGGAATATTTCTGTTCCTGTTGACATACTCTTCTCACCAATTCCCAAGTATCATACCCTGACACCAAGGGCTCAGGCCCAAATCGCCTTCCGTATGCATCAAGCCATAAAGCACTCTTACTCGGCACTAAACTCAATCCATGCCTAGGTTTGCGGGGTCGGGGGTGATGGACTCCTGCCGCATAGTTCCACATTCTATCCAGATGGGTAACCTGTCCCCCTATTCCCTTTGCTGCATCATGCATCATGCCATCGGCAAATTGGTGAGAGCCGTTCAAAATAATTTCAGGCGGATTTTTCCCCCAAGCCTGTTGCCAGTTTTCTCGGATTTTATCGTCGCTGCCATTTATTCCACCGGCGGCAATAATCACAACAGGCGCTTGATATGAAAAAGGTTCAGTGGTTCCCTTTTCAATCTCCCCTTCTACTCCTGATATCAATCCCGCCTGATGGCAAATGCCCGTGACTTTATGATTAAACAGGGCTGTTACACTGCCCTCTTTGATTTTGTTTTTCAGGTGCTGGATATAGACTGAGGCAAGCTCATGCCCTGTTCCCCAAACCATATGAAATCTCGGGACTGAATTTCCGGGTACATACTGTCCTCTTTCAACCCAATTAACGACGGGAAAGAATCCAATACCACGCCCCGTTACCGCTTCATAAATATCAGGGACACTTCGTTCAATATAGGTTTTTGCCCATTTTTGCGGCCAGATGTCTCCTTCTTCGAATTCAGCAAAACGGCTCCAATCCCCAAGGGCTAACTCTGCGCTGTCCTTTATTTTACCTTTTCGCTGCAATGGACTGTCGACAAAAAACATGCCGCCAAAACTCTCTTTGGCCAGCCCACCGAATTTATCAGGATTGTCTCTGTCCAAAAGGAGAACTCGTTGCCCGCCTTCAGCAATTTCCAGCGCACATACAATGCCGGCTATTCCGCCGCCGACAATAATTGCATCAAACTTTTCGGCCATGACTTATCTGCTTTTATTATTTCCCTGAAGCCATAATGAAAGTTGATTTTGCAAAAGTAAAACTTTCTGTGATCAACACCCTCTTGTCTCATATTGCTTTTTCAGGTCGAATATATATCTGATAGTTAAGGATGGTTTTAAAGGATACATTCTCATGAAAAAGGCTTTTGAAATCACCGACCAAGATATTGGCCCGGATACATCTGGATACAGCCTTGGAATTTCCCCAACTGCAAGCAGAGTGCATGGACACAAGGATGACGTGTTACTCTTTGACACACGGCGAAGCCTGTTGATGAACGAAACGCACCACGAACCGGTCTATTACATACCGCGTGAAGACGTCAATATGAACCTTTTCACCCAATCAAATTTTCGCACCTTTTGTCCCTTCAAAGGGAACGCAACCCACTGGTCAATGACATCAGATCAGGGAATCATACCCAATGCGGCATGGTCCTATGAAACGCCTCTGGCTGAAGCTGAAAGCATAAAAGGGCATCTTGCATTCTATAAAGACTCGCTGGATCGAGTATGTGTGGATGATGAACAATTAAAGGTTCGAGATCCGAACGAGACAAATGAAAAAAACTATACCCTTGCGGAATGGCTGCTCCGTGGTGTCTGGACCGCAGCCAACCAGGTTGAATTAACGCGCCAGCTAGTTGACCGGTTTCTATCAACAGGCATTCCGATTACACGGCTAAATGTTGCTATCCGGCAACTGCACCCTTTGATTGCAGGTGAAAGCTATTTGTGGCGCGAAGGGGATAAGAATGTTTCGTTACAGCAGCTACTTCACGAAAACACCAATTCAGAAGGCTATCTCAAAAGTCCTCTCAAACTTGTCACCGAAGGGCTAGGTGGCATCCGACAAAAACTCCATGCTGATCAAACCGAATTTGATTTTCCAATTATGAAAGAACTTCGGGATCAAGGAGCAACGGATTATGTAGCATTACCGTTATTCTTCTCTGACGGCAATATTCATAACCTGACCCTGACAACAGATCATCCTGAAGGATTCACGACAACGCATCTTGGGCAAGTTTATGAAGCATTGCCTTTGATCAGCCGCGCCTATGAATTACACAAACTGAAATCAAACACCGCCACTTTATTACAAACTTATTTGGGAAAATCTGCGGGGGCCCAGGTGTTAAGCGGGCTTACAAAACGGGGAGATGGCGAAACCATACAAGCGGCCATTCTTTTTTGCGATTTGACAGGATCATCCATCTTGTCTGAAAAATTGGGCCAGCAGCAATATCTTGATCATATCAACCAGTTCTTTGATGCTGTTGCGCAAGCCGTTTACGCTCATGACGGTGATATTTTGAAATTCATTGGAGATGCTGTTCTCGCTATATTTCCTGTAAAAGATGGTAGTACAGCTTCAAAGGAGGCAGCGTGCCTTAGTGCGGCACAAGCAGTAAGAGACACGATAAAAAATATTGAGATATCCCCATACAATGAGACACTGTCCTGTACTGCAGGCTTGCATTTCGGCGAAGTTATGTATGGCAATGTAGGAAGTGAACAGAGACTTGATTTTACTGTCATTGGCAGCGCGGCGAATGAAGTGGCTCGGATCAGTGACCTATGTAAAAATGAAAAAGAACATTTATTGCTTTCTAAAGAAATAGCAGATTCCCTTCCTGGAGGAACAAAACCGGTTGGCAATTTCTCGTTAAAAGGATTTTCTAAAACCCGTCAAATTTTCACATTGGATTTGGATCGTGTCTGACGCAATTTCGCGCATTAAAATTACTCCGATTGAAGAGTGGCTCGCAAAAGAAACTCTGAACGAGATGAATAGTGAGGGTTTCCTTTCCTTGTTCACTGAATTTTGTGCGCGTATTGACAACACACTTTTCCCTGTTTTTCGCTGCCACATCACAATGCATACCCTGGACACTTTTTTTGATCACAATGACTTCACTTGGTATCGATCTGGTCAGCTCAATGAAAATGCCCTTCCTCGCTCCGAGACTCTCCGTGATACATGGACCAAAAGCCCCCTCTTCCCGATGCTGGAGAAATTGTTACCCGAGCTACGTCTTGATATGCAAGATCCTAAAAATATTGAAAAATTCCCCGTCTTCAAAGAGCTCTCACACCATGGCGTAACTGACTATTTTGCCATGTTGATTCCGTTTGGTGATCTAAGCCAGAGCACAGAAAGCAAAGACGGCATTATGGTTTCCTGGATAACCGACAATAAAAGCGGTTTCGCAGACACACATATTGAAACGTTGAGGCAACTGACCACTCGTTTTGCTGTCGCTGCTAAAATTTTTAAGCGTGAACAAACATTAAACAACGTCCTGAATGCATATTTGGGCGAGCGACCGAGCAAACGAATCCTGAATGGAGCTATTCAGAGAGGAGATGGTTCCACAATCAAAGCGGCACTCTGGATTTGTGATTTACGAAAATCAACCGAGTTGGCCTTCGATCTAGATGAAAAAGAATATCTTTCTCTACTGAACAGATTCTTCGAATATATGGTCAATATTGTCCATAAACATAACGGAGAGGTTCTGAAATTCTTAGGGGATGGGTTTCTCGCAATTTTTCCAGCAGAAGATGAGGAACAGGAAATAGAGGCTGCCCAATTATCCATTAATGCTGCATTGGAAGCTGAAAAGGGTTTTGCCCGTGCTTTTGAACAAGATAATTTGGAAGGATTTGGAATTGGAATCCATTTAGGGAATGTGATGTTTGGAAACATTGGTTCCGCCGAAAGACTGGATTTTTCGGTCATTGGACCTGCTGTAAATATCACGAGCAGATTGCAAGATCTTACAAAATTATTGGCAACGCCCATCGTCGTATCCAATGACATCGCTGCAAAGGTAGATATTCCCTACACCTTCTACCCTAACAAGGAAATCCGTGGATCTAATCTAAAGATGGATGTTTACTCACCAGTACTTAAATAAACCCCACAGAACATATTAGCGATAGCTTAATGTTTGAGACTTACTATGCGTTTTCATTATGTATTTGAAGTCAGAATCCAAAATGGTCACCACAACAAATGCTGAGTTAGAACAATTACAGTCAGAAATTGCCGCACTGACTGAAAGAAAAGCTTTTCTCGAAGCAAAATTAACGGGCCTGACACCATCGTATGGTCAAAAGACTGTTCCGGAACCATTATCAACCTCAGACTTTCAAACATTTTTAAACCTGTCCCCCGTTCCAATGATGATTTCAGCTTTTCCCGACGGTAAAATTCTATTCGTCAACAAACAGCTAAGCCGTGTCACCGGTCTGGGGAATAATGAAATCCTGGGGCGCAGTACCAAGGAGTTTTATACAGATCCAAATGACTTAAAAACCGCAAATGAAGCGCTTTTCCTTACCGGCGAAATACTTGAGAAAACTGTTGAATTTGGAATAAAGGGCGGAAAAAAATTCGACACTATTCTAGCCAGCCAAAAGATTCTTTTTCAAGGACAAGACGCTATTCTTTCCGCTGTAACAAACAATACAGATCAAGCAAATATGTACCGCGCTCTACAGGAAAATGAAGCGAGATATCGCTTACTTGTAGAGAACGCTCCGGAAGCGATCATACTCTTCGATGTAGAGAATAAAAAATGCATCGATTCCAATCGAAGCGCCTCAGAAATGCTTGGTTATTCAACTTCGTTCCTGCAACAAATTAGGCTTGATAAACTTTTCCCTGAATACCAAACAGATAACATCCCCACCAAGCAGCTTTACAGCCGTTACATTCGTCAGGCGTTAAAGGGGCAAATCCCAATATTTGAATGGCAATTGCTAAACCGCCAGCAGCAAAGAATACTGTGTGAAGTTCGGCTGATTGCCTATGAGTTGTCTGGGAATAAATACATTCAGTGCAGTTTGATTGACATAGGAGACAAGCGAAAACTGGAATCACAAGCCCAACGCAATCAGCGCCTACAAGTCCTTGGAAGGCTGACAGGTGGCATAGCACATGATTTCAATAATATTCTGGCGATAATACTTGGCCACACAGAATTACTAAAAGACAAACTATCTGGCACATCTGAAAAAACAGACCGATTGCTCGAAAAAATACTGAAATCTTCCGAACGAGGCGCGGTCCTTACAGAAAAGCTTCTGGCATATTCCAGAAATCAACCTTTGTTACCCGAAGTAATCCAGACCAATTCAAAAATAAGAGATATTAGCAGCATTCTAACAAGCCAAATAGGACACAGTATTTCGCTCGACCTAAAACTTGGCAATGATGTGTGGGATTGCCTTGCCGATCCGACCCGGCTTGAGGGAGCCATACTCAATCTCTGTCTGAATGCACGAGATTCAATGCCAGACGGCGGTACTTTGACGATTGAAACTTCCAATACTGACCTTGATGATGAATATGTAACCGCACAACTTGATCTTGCCGCTGGCGAATATGTTCAAATTTCCATAAGCGATACTGGTGCGGGCATTTCACAGGATAATATCGATCATGTATTTGATCCCTTTTTCACAACACAGGATTTTGGCCAGAAATCGGGATTGGGTCTCAGTATGGTCTTTGGGTTCGTAAAACAGTCCAGTGGACATATCTCCCTTTATAGTGAATTGGGGCACGGGACTGTTGCTCGTATTTATCTACCTAAATATGTCGATAAACCAATGCAATCCGCTATAACCTCACATTCAATCCCCCTTGAAGACAGACGAACTGTATTGCTCGTTGAAGATGATCCTGACATTCGTTTGCTGGCTCTAAATTTGCTGCAATCTATGAATTACAATGTTCTTGAAGCAAAAAGCGGAGAGACAGCACTTCAATTAATGAAGCAAAATCCAAGGATAAACTTACTTTTGACTGATTTCGTTCTGGAAGGCGGTATGAATGGGGAAGAGCTTGCTCTTGAAGCCCGAAAGATATCAAAGGGATTACCAGTATTGATAATGTCGGGTTACACCAAGGAAATAATGTCCGCTCATATGCAATCGGACGATAGTACGGTTATTCTACAAAAGCCTTTTAGAAAAGCTGAACTCGCTGACAAAATCCTGGAGGCAAAAAGCCGTGCTCACCAGGCGTTTGATCAAATGTAGATAACCAATCAATGAGCTATTGATCGATAATCCATTCCTCTTTGTCTGCATCCTCTCTCCATTCGATAAAGGCTGGCAGTTCCCATACTCTCTTCATATATTCATTGCAAACGTCATCTACCGGTATGGACCGCCCCAGCAGCCGGACAACAACTGGCGCAAAAGCAGCGTCAGCAAAGGATAATTTTCCAAATAAATAAGGGCCGGATTTTCCGTATTTTGAACGACAATCCGCCCATATTTCCAAAATACGATCAACATCCGCTTGAACATCATCGGGAAGCTTTTCGTATGGTTCTTTTCGTGAAAGGTTCATTGGGATAAACTCCCGAAGTGCAAAAAAACCTGAATGCATTTCCGCACATACGGATCGTGCGTGCGCGCGCTCAAATATATCGGCAGGCCACAAATCACTTCGATCGGAGTATTCCGCTGCAAATTCCATTAAAGAAGAAGTATCCCAAATTGCATGACCATCAATAACAAGCATCGGTACCTTTGCAGGCGCAGAGGGGGCGAGAGCCTTTATCCGCGCATGCGTGTCCCCTTGAAACAAAGGAATTACAGTCTGATCAAAATCAATATCCGCAAATTTCAGTGCAAGAAACCCTCTCAGCGACCATGAGGAATAACGTTTATTTCCAAGAACTAGTAGAGGTTTCGACATTTCAATTTTTCTCCAAAAACAATAAACGCAAACCCAAACCGACAAATAGACAGCCAGAGATCCGTGCTATCCATTTGGAGAATGTAGAATTCTGTAGAACCAGCCTTCCAGCGCCTCCTGCAAACGCCCCCACCAGGCCATTAATAATGACCCCACTTAAACCAACAAAACTTCCCAGAACAAATATCTGTAAAGCAACATTTCCGGTCTCTGGATTAATAAATTGCGGCAGAAAAACGATAAAAAACAATGCAACCTTGGGGTTCAATATATTGGTCATTAATCCTCGAAAGAACAATGCCCGGGAAGACAGAGGCTCAACCTTCACGTTACTTGTATGGGCACCTCCATCTTTATAGCTTTTGATGCCAATCCAAATAAGATATGCAGCGCCAGCCATCCTCAGAATATCAAACGCAATATCCGACGCTGCAATTAGTGCTGAGATACCCACGGCTACAAATGTCGCATGGAAAACAGCACCAAAGCCAATCCCAATAGAGGAAACAACTCCGGCTTTCACCCCCCGTTGCATGCCATTCGCCGCAGCGAAAATCATATCGGGTCCAGGCGTGATATTTAGGACCAGAGTTGCCGCCAAAAACAAGAAAAACTGCGCTATCTCAATATTCACGGATTAGTCACCCAACATGTGCAAAAATTCAACCTGATCGGCGGTTACGCCTCGCGCTCAAAAGCACGATCCATCCCAACAGAAAACACAAAGCCGCAAAAACTAAAAGAGGAATATTCAGTCCTTCTACATTTCTACGAAGTTCAAACGATATTTCTTTCACTTTTCCTTTTTTGGGCCGTACAGACCAGTCGAAACTATAGACACCTCTATCAGCAACATCAAAAGTACCCAGGATATGCCGTGTCGTTGATTTTTCAGTGGAGGAGCCCTTGTCGTCCTGCTTTACTGTATGAGTGTGTTTTTCGGAAATAAGAGCTGTTCCAGCAGGATCTTTTATCTCTAAATCATAAAGATAAACGTCATTCGACATATCACGCAAAATGACTTCATAACGAACTTTCAAAAACGCGCGTGCAGGCGACATAGAGGGGTCAAGGGACAGGGAATTGACGCTACCGGTTTGAGATTTCAGCGGAATTTCAACGACCTGCTCACCGCTTGTCGCATAATCATTTATTGCCCAGCCCGTCGCAACAATTGACACCACGAAAAGAATGAGTACCAAAAATTTCTTCATAGCCCCTCATATTTCATCCCAAATCCCTTAAGGCAAAATCTGAATTTATTATTTTTCAGAACAAAAGAATTTAGTAAAATTTAATTACCAATGGAGTATGAATGTAAAAGCGAAAAAATACTGGGTCAAAGTATTTGGCGTATTTTGCCCTTCATGAGGCATTGATATGAAGGCAACAGTTTTCAAAGCCCTTGTACTAACTTGGGCGTTCACGGCTTGGGCTCCGACTGTATCGAAAGCGGGTGATGTCTCGTGCGGCCCATTGACTGTCGCTGCCGCCCGTATTCCTCATTTCATTGAAAATGATCAGAAAGGTGTTTTCATTGCGCTAATCCGTAAAGCAGCGGATATTGCAAAACTTGACCTAGTCATTAACGTAGCACCAAAGAAAAGAGCCGTTCAATTTTTTAAAAATGGTGCAGCAAACGCATTGCTTCCACATTCGAGTGCCGGGGAAGATATCCCCTCTCATAAATCGATACCGATCCTTATTAAGCGTGACTTTGCATTTACGCGACAAGGAAAAGCAATCCCCACCTCTGTGGACGATTTGGAAGGGCTTTCCGTCGGCCTTACTTTTCAGTACGCCTATCCCAAATCTATAACCGAGCATAAAAACATCACTTTCATTCGCTCACCTGCAACGGATGAAATGAATTTGAAAATGCTGTCAAACAATAGGTTCGATGTCGCCATTATCGAAGAACGCTCAGGCTTAAGAGCACTTGCAACCGCCAGCATTTCAAACGTGACATACGACAAGAAGCACCCGTTGACGGAACTCTTTGTCTGGATCCTGTTCAAAAAAGATGAATGCGGCCTAATTCACAAGAAAAAAATGGATGCTGCATTCAAACAAATGAAACAAGATGGTTCATGGGACACCATCATGAAGGGCCCCGAGATTCAGTCCAAGCTACACTCCTGAATTTCACTTCCGTAAATTTGATCATGAAATGGTGCCGCGGGAGAGAGTTGAATTCTCGCTTTCTCCCATAGTTGCCAAATGCGTATAGTCTTCATCAAGAGAGCTATTAGTGTAGAGACCTCTGCCTTGATTTAGAGGCCTCCTGAATCTGGGTTGGAAGGATTGATATGGCTGCCTCTCTTTGCTTCGCTTTTCTTCTGATCATAATAGAGCCAGAAAAGAGCACCAATACTACAAGCGACGCTAGCAGTGGCTAAGACGAAATACGGCCACAATGCTTTATATGTGAGTGCATTAAACAAGATCACAGCAATTCCTATGATTCCGCTAACACCTACAAGAGTGAGATTCAGTATCAGTTTTTTCTTTGCAGTCGTTTTCTGAGCAGGCAACATTCGCTGTCCTCACCATTCTATCGATTGTGTGCACCGGCCTGCGCCAATTCATGATCATTCTCAGATGAAGGTCTAACTAAAACAAGCCGGAACTCTCCATAATTTTTGCCAAGAATGAGTTTTATAGGAATGATTGAGATACAAAGACCAATAATGAAGCTAATTGGACTCGTCACATACTGAATTGTTGGGGAGCTAAATCCTACCAGGGTCATTAAAAATCCAAACACAAAACCAACAATCCAGCCAATTAAAGCTGCCACTAGGATAAAAATCAAATTTCTCCAAAGAAATGACCACCAAACTTTAATCGCTCTACGCCAAGTTACTTCAAGTTCCATCTTATCCTCACTCAAGAAAACTTAAGATAAACACTAGCAACCTTGAGCTATACATTCAATATTCAGGTTCTATTTTTGCTTGCGTAACACTTACCTTTGGTATCGACACAAATGAACTACAGAGAATCTGGTGGCGAACAATCCGGGATCTAGAGTTCAATTTATAAAGAGAGACGATACTGGTAAGTCAAAATGGAAAGATTCGTAGAGATGCTGGAAAATAACAACTACCTAGCTGCATCGGCATGGGTGAGATAGCATAGGTATGGCTGTGGAAAAAACATACTACACTGATTGCAAAGGACAATGAAATGGTGCCGCCGGAGAGAATTGAACTCTCGGCCTCTCCCTTACCAAGGGAGTGCTCTACCACTGAGCTACGGCGGCATGGTGGGGCAATTGAATTTGCACGCACACTAGTGGGCGCTGTATATAAGAGCCTGAGGCGTTCTGCAATGGCAAATTTGTGTTTTTTTGCAAACCGCTTTATTGAAGATGTTCAAAGCGATTTAACAAACAAGCATAATATCCCATGATAGACAAAGATAAGGGTGATCTGTCACCCAAGCAGAAAATTCAAGCCGATAAGGCAGATCGTCTAGCGGATGCCCTTCGCGAGAATTTACGCAAGCGCAAAAGCCTTCAACGCGGCCGCGGAGACACTGCACCGGATGCAATTAAAAATAAAAATCGTTTAACTGACGAGCCATCAAGCTGATCCTTCATGATAAGCCTTGGCCCGGCGAATAGTTGCCTATAAGATACCCCGAAATTTTTTCAGCGTTCAGTGGAGAGTTATCCCATGTCCATCCTGTCCGATAAATGGATCCGGTCAGCAGCCCAAAATCACAATATGATCGAACCGTTTGTGGAAAGCCAGAAACGCGAAGACATGATTTCCTACGGCCTGTCTTCTTATGGTTATGACGCGCGCGTCTCAGACGAATTCAAGATTTTCACCAATATTGATTCGGCGACCGTTGACCCAAAGAATTTTTCCGAAGACAGTTTCGTTGACCGGAAAACAGATGTTTGTGTTATTCCGCCAAATTCTTTTGTCCTTGCCAGAACCGTCGAATATTTCCGTATTCCGCGAGACGTTCTTGTTATCTGTCTCGGTAAATCCACATATGCCCGCTGCGGTATTATTGTGAATGTGACACCGCTGGAGCCCGAATGGGAAGGTCATGTAACGCTGGAATTTTCCAACACCACACCTCTACCAGCAAAAATTTATGCCAATGAAGGGGCTTGTCAGTTTTTGTTCCTAAAAGGAAACGAGCCGTGTGAGGTGTCCTATAAGGATCGCTCTGGGAAATATATGGGTCAAGAAGGCGTTACTCTTCCAAAACTCTAAGTTGGCCCTAACCACGCCACATTGTGGTGCCATCTGATACCGATATGTGAGGAGCTCTCTAAATGACGGCTCCTCCTTGTCATTAAGACAACGAATAATATAGAGCCCATCAGGCATTTTGGTGGACAGGATTGTAAAATAATGGACAGTATTCGCATTCGAGGTGGTAAACCTCTTTACGGTACAATTGAAATCAGCGGCGCAAAAAATGCAGCCCTTCCTCTCATGGTGGCCTGCCTCCTGACGGAGGACACGGTTACTCTGAGTAATCTGCCACATGTGGCCGATATTTCCACATTGATAAACCTGCTTTGTCAACATGGTGCGAAAGCCCATTTGAACGGCGAAAATAATGGAAATGGAAGTTGCAATGGGCGCGCAATCTCTCTCACAACACCCGAAATAACCAGTACAGAAGCACCTTACGAAATTGTGCGTAAAATGCGTGCAGGAGCCTTGGTTTTAGGACCATTACTCGCGCGTGTTGGTAAAGCAAAAGTCTCTTTGCCCGGTGGCTGTGCTATTGGTACCCGGCCGATGAATTTGCATTTGGATGGCCTGGAGGCCATGGGCGCAAAAATTGAAATCGATGCTGGCTACATGATTGCCGAAGCCCCAAATGGCTTAAAAGGCGCGGAAATTAGATTTGATACTGTGTCTGTTGGCGCGACAGAAGATCTTCTTATGGCCGCATGTCTTGCCGATGGCGTTACCATCCTGGATAATGCGGCAAGAGAGCCGGAAATAACCGATTTGGTTCACCTGTTGCAAGCAATGGGCGCTGAAATCGAAGGAGAGGGTACCGAGAAGCTGGTTATTACCGGGAAACCTCGCCTTCATGGTGCAGATTACACGGTGATGCCCGATCGTATTGAAACAGGAACCTACGCCATTGCCGCCGCCATTGTTGGTGGACGTGTTGAACTTACAAATACGCGTGCTGACTTGATCAGCTCGGTTATCGAAGTTCTTGAAAATGCGGGTGTTAATGTCGATATCACTGATGATGGTCTGATTGTTTCTCGCGAGCCCGGCACACCGGTTCAAGGTGTTGATGTTCAGACACAACCTTATCCGGGATATCCAACCGATATGCAGGCGCAAATTATGGCATTAATGTCCGTATCAAGCGGTGCGTCAATGATAACAGAGACAATTTTCGAAAACCGATTTATGCATGTCCCTGAACTCGTACGGTTAGGTGCCAACATTAACGTGCATGGACGATCCGCCATGGTGCGTGGCACAAATGAACTTGTCGGGGCACCTGTAATGGCGACTGACTTACGCGCTTCGGTCTCTTTGGTACTTGCAGGCTTGGCAGCGAGCGGAGAAACCGTTATCAATCGTGTATATCATCTTGACCGGGGATATGAGCGACTGGAAGAAAAGCTGGCAGCTTGCGGCGCAGACATTGCCCGGGTGCAGGGCGAGTAACGAAATTGATTTTGGCTAAGGTGGTTCGGTGTGACTACAGGATTGAAGCTAAGCGCGATAGAGACTGAGGATTTAACTGTTCTTTCCGCAGCCATGGAAGGAGCGATTACAAGCCCTGGTGAGATCAGTTATGCGAAACCCGGACGTTCTTTCACCCTTACATCCTCACGGTTTATGTGGGAAAAATTCAACACCGCCAATAAAATAACAGAACGTATTCGCAGCGGTATATATATCGGTGACGTCTTGTCGGTGAAGGCTGCAGGAATTTCTCAAGATATCCCGACCATGGCAACAGAATTATTATCAATCTCGTGCCTCGCCGGAGAAGATGCCTCTGCTGACATCATGTTGAATTTCGCAGGCGGCGGTACAATACGATTGGCTGTGGAATGCATCAATGCAACACTGACAGATGTTGGTGATCCTTGGAATGTTGAACATATTCCCTTTCATCCAGAAAATGTTAAATAAAGCGATCAGATTTCTCAATGAATTGGGAAGTCAATTTGGGCGATTAGCCTTAAGAAAAATATACGGAGCAAACACGTGTCTTCGAATGAAGAGTTGGTCATAGCCCTGCCAAAAGGGCGTATTTTAAAAGAAGTAATGCCACTGGTCCGAGCCGTCGGCATTGAACCGGAACCCGCATTTGATGATCCGGATAGCCGGTTATTACAATTTAAGACCAACCATCCTCATATTTCGATTATTCGAGTACGTTCATTCGATGTTGCAACCTTTGTTGCCTTTGGGGCGGCACATCTTGGTGTTGCCGGAAATGACGTTTTATTGGAACATGATTTCCCCGAAATCTATGCACCTGTTGATCTCGATATCGGGCATTGCTATCTTGCAGTTGCCCAACCTCATGACATTGAAGATGATAGCGATCCAAGCCGTTGGAGCCATGTGCGCATTGCAACCAAATACCCACACTTGACCCATCAGTATTTCGCATCGCAAGGAATTCAGGCCGAATGCATCAAGCTATCTGGCGCGATGGAACTTGCCCCGGGCCTTGGTCTATGCCGGCGGATCGTTGATTTGGTCTCATCAGGCGCGACGCTGAAAGCAAATGGTCTGGTTGAAGTAGAGAAAATTCTCGATATCACGGCTCGCCTTGTGGTCAATCGTGCAGCCTTAAAAACACGCTCTGTTGAATTAAACGGGTGGATCGATAAGTTCAGGACTGTTGTAAATGGCGATTAGACTAATCCATTCAGACGTCACTTTTGAAGAGAAATTTGCGGGCCTGCTCGGTCAGAAGCGAGAGACCGACGAAGATGTTAATCTCATCGTTTCGGATATTCTAAAGGATGTGCGCAGCCGCGGTGATGCTGCGGTCATGGAATATACCAATAAATTTGATCGTCTTTCCCTGCACTCTTCTGAAGAAATGAAAATTTCTGCCGAAGAAATCTCAGCAGCAGTAAAAGCCTGTGATCCTGAAACGCTGGAAGCATTAAAGATCGCAGCAAAACGGATCGAAGCCTATCATCTGAAACAGAAACCCGAAAACCTCTACTATGAAGATGAGCCTGGCATCGAGCTTGGCTATCGTTGGACAGCCATTGAAAACATTGGCCTCTATGTACCCGGTGGCCTCGCAACTTACCCTTCATCTGTTTTGATGAATGCCATCCCAGCGAAAGTAGCCGGTGCGTCCCGTCTGGTTATGGTTGTCCCCACACCGGATGGGGTCGTCAATCCTCTGGTTTTAGCCGCTGCCGATTTATGCGGCGTTGACGAAGTCTTCCGTATTGGCGGTGCGCAAGCTATTGCCGCACTTGCTTATGGAACGGACAGCATTTCGCCCATTGACAAGATTGTCGGACCAGGAAACGCATTCGTTGCAGCTGCGAAACGACAAGTTTTTGGTATAGTTGGCATTGATATGATTGCTGGACCATCTGAAATTCTTGTAGTTGCGGATAACGAAAATGATCCCTCCTGGATTGCAGCTGATTTGTTGTC
>PJEL010001213.1_pt1 | contig 27125 bp, 18 predicted proteins | sample 1853271 | NCBI WGS metagenome assembly PJEL01 (sample SAMN08108733, study PRJNA415343) | Invertebrate metagenome, whole genome shotgun sequencing project. | host: Globobulimina | place: Sweden: Gullmar Fjord | collected 2015-08
TGGCCTGGGCGGTCTGGGCAGGAACATTGCGCATCTGAACCGGGGTGACGATTTCTGCGGGCGCCTTCGGGAAGCTCATCAGAGCCCAGAGCACGACGGAAATCCCCAGGATGATCGTCCCCGCCTTGCGCAGATACATCCAGGCCCGTTGCCACATCTGAATGCTGACGCTCCGCAACGTCGGCATTCGGTAGGGAGGCAATTCCATGACGAAGGGCGTCTCTTCACCTTTTAGCAGCGTGCTGCTGAGTATGCGCGCCATGACCATACCGAGCACGATTCCGAGGAGATAGATCCCCCACAGTATGGGCGCCTGCAAGCTGCGGGGGAAGAAGGCAGGTATGAGGAGCAGGAAGATGGGCAAGCGCGCGCCGCACGAGACGAAGGGGAGGATCAACATGGTGATGATCCGGTCCTTGCGGCTCGGGAGTGTTCTTGTCGCCATGATCGCGGGGATCGTGCAGCCAAAGCCGATCAGCATGGGGATGAAGCTTTTGCCATGCAGACCGATCCGGTGCATGAGCTTGTCCATGATAAAGGCGGCCCGCGCCATGTAGCCGGTCCCCTCGAGGAGACTGATGCCAAGAAAGAGCAGAACGATGTTCGGGAGAAAAACGAGCACGCCCCCTACACCACCGATGATGCCATCGACAAGCAGGCTGTGCAGCGTTTCGAATCGACCGGCGGGCCAAAGCGAATCGATGCCGTCCGCCGCCCAACCGAAGAGCGCATCGATACCGCTCATCAGCGGGTCGCCGACCGTGAAAGTGAGCCAGAAAAGGCCGAACATGAAAGCGAGGAAAAGCGGGAGCCCAAGGAAACGATGCGTGAGGATGGCGTCCGCGCGTTCGCTCTGGGTGATCCTATCGACGCGCGGGCTGCGAAGCGTCACCTCGCGCGCGATCCCCGCCGCGAAACCGTAGCGGCGATCGCCGATCAAGATGGAGAGCGGGTCGCCCAAGAGGCGACTTAGGCGCAGCTCGGTCTGCTCGATGAATTCGCGCACCAAGCTAAAATCGGGGTGAACAGCTTCGACGGCGGCGCGCACCTCCGCATCCCCCTCGAGCAATTTGATTGCGGCATAGCGCCGAGGGTAGCGCAGATCAGGCAGGTCTCCGAGCAGCGCTTCCAGCGCGGCGATCTCGACTTCGAGCTCCTTGCCGTAATCGACCGCCCGCTCGGGCTGGCTCCCGAGGGCCGCTTCGCGCAGGCTTTGGCGCAGAGAGCCGATGCCGCTGCCCTTGTGCCCCACGGTCTGCACGACCGGAGCGCCGAGAAGCTCGCTGAGCCGCTTGATGTCGATGACCTGACCCTGACTCTGCGCGACGTCGATCATGTTCAGGGCAACCATGAGGTTGACCTCGAACTCCATGAGCTGCACGACCAGGTACATGTTGCGCTCGAGGTTGGACGTATCGACGACATCGACGACGAGGTCGGGCTTTTCGGTGAGCAGGAAGCGCCGCGCGACCTTCTCTTCTTCGCTGAGTGCGTTGATACTGTAGGTCCCGGGAAGATCGACGACACGGATCGGCCCCTCCGGACCCCGCAGCGAACCCCACTTCTTCTCGACGGTCACGCCGGGATAGTTGCCGACATGCTGGTGCCCGCCGGTGAGCTGATTGAAGATGCTCGTCTTGCCGGCATTGGGATTGCCCGCCAGAACAACCGTGATCTCGCGGTTCCGCATCAGCTCTTGGGGGATGTTTCGGGCGCTGCTTTCCCTTCGGCTCATAGACGTTCAACGCCAATCGTCGCGGCTTCCAACTTGCGGAGGGAAAGGTGGAATCCCTTCAGCTTGATATCGATTGGATCGCCGAGCGGCGCAACCCGTTGCATGGTGAGTTCGACACCGGGCAGAAGCCCCATGTCAATGAGCCGCTGCCGAATCGCCGCTGATGCGCGCACGTTGACGACGCGCGCGCGATCGCCCGGCTTGAGATCCGACAGATTGACCATGCCGGCGTTCTTGCTGAAGATGCGCACGGAGTTTTCGGTGAAACCATGCGCGCAGTCTTCGCTCCAGCACTGCGGCTGTTCGGGAGTTCCCCCCGCGATGCTCTTGCCGCAGGTATCGAAGCAATTCTGAAAGCGCTCGACCATATTCCCTTCAGCTCGCGGGCAGGCCTTGAGGAATTCAACGAATCCCGCAAGCCTGTCCAGGCTTTCGAGGCTAATGACGTGCTCGATCGAGCAGGCGTCGCGCGATGCGGTTTCGTGATTGACGCCGAGTATCTCTGTGAGGAAGCGGGTGATGAATTCATGGCGCTGTAGGATGCGATGCGCAAGTTCGTGCCCCGATTTAGTGAGCGTCACCGTCTCGCGGGCCTTGTAGTCGATCAGCTTCTCCTGCGCGAGGCGCTTGAGCGCGCCGGTTACACTCGCCATGCGCACCGACTTGCGGATGGCGATCTCCTTGACGCGCGCTTCACCCTTCTCCTGGACCAACTGAAGAATGATCTCCAGGTAATCCTCGAGACTTGTGGAAAGGTTGCTGATCTGGGCCATGAGGTCCCCCATTGGGCTCGATTGCCCTCAAGTTAGTTCGGCCTAACTGAACTGTCAAGCCTGCTCGCAGCCGTGATAAACCTTTTATTTTAAACGATTAATGGCGCTTGCGCCGTCAGAGGAGCTGCAGCGCGAGGGTCTTGAGATATCGGGTCTCCGGCATCCCAGGCAGGACGGGGTGATCGGCTGCCTGCCCTCCCCGATGGATAATCCGCGCCTGGCGCCCCGCTCGGTGCATCGCGCGCAGGACGCTCCCCTGCCACACGGTTTCCTCGATCGGGTAGGTGCAGGAGCAGCTAAGCAGTATTCCGCCCGGCGCAACGCGACCCGCGGCTTTGCGATTGAGGTGATCGTAGGCGCCGAGAGCGCCTTTGGTGTCGCGACGATTCTTCGTCAGAGCCGGCGGGTCGAGCACAACGAGATCCCAACCCCCCTTGGGCCATCCGCGTGCCCCAGCGCCTCCGAAGAGATCGATCGTTTTGAACCGGCAGATATCGCCGAGGCCCGCTTTCTTCGCACTCGTCCCGGCAAGCGCGAGCGCAGCCTCGGAGCGATCGAGACCGAGAACGGACGAGGCGCCGCCCGCCGCCGCACGGATACCGAATCCACCCGTGTGGCAGAAGAGATCGAGCACCGTGCTTCCATTGGCAACTCCGGCGAGCCAGTTTCGGTTGTCCCGCTGGTCCCAAAACCACCCTCCCTTCATGCCGCCGAGCGGATCGAGTTCGAAACGCAGTCCCCCCTCCTCGGCATGGACGTCATCGGGAAGCGAGCCGAGCAGCTCAGGTTCGCAACTCTTCAGCCCCTCCTTGCCGCGCACGGCGGCGTCTCTGCGAATCACGAGAGCGCTGATGCCGGGCAGCGAGAGAAGAGTCTGGGTGAGAAGCTCCGCATGCGCTTCCATGCAAGCGGAAGCGATCTGCGCGACGAGCAGCGGGCCAAAGCGATCTACGGTGAGTCCGGGCAGGCCATCGGACTCGCCATAGACGAGCCTGTAGTGGGAAACGGCGTAAAGCCGCTCGCGAAGCGACAGCGCGCCCGCGACGAGCTCGGGCAGAAGTTTGTCAAAGCTTGCTTTGCGCTGGCTGAACAGGCGCGCGCGGATGAGCGATTCCTCGTTCCAGAGCGCCGAACCGATGGCGCGCCCCTCGCTGTCGGCGATGAGCACACTGCATCCCGTCTGAAGCGCACTGGTTTCAGAGTCGCCCTCAATCTCGCTCGCGAACACCCAGCGATGCCCGCGACGCAGACGGCGATCCTCTCGCCGCTTCAGGCGCACGACAGGCAGCTCGACTCCCCCATTTATCTCCCGCATCAAAACCCCTTCCTCGAAACAGGAACGCGCACGAGCATCCCAGAATTCGCGCGGCGGTGGAAGCGGATGCACAAAAAAAAGGAACCTCCGAAGGAGGTTCCCCTTGAGCGATACGATTAAGTAGTGTGGCAAAGATGCTTCGCTCTTACCGCTCCGCTAAAGGATGAGCTTACAAGATCGCCAAAACGAATGACACAAAATAGCAACGTTAACCTTCAGCTCATTACATTAAGGAAACAAATATCAACTATTCTTGAATCTGGCAGAGGAGGGCCGGGCGTGGGCCGGAACCGCTCGGCGGCCGAGGGTCAGCGGGGCTGCTGCTCCCGCTCCTGCAAGCGAATGAAGTAGAGGCGCAAACAGAGCGACAGGGTCGCCAGCTTGGTCAGGGCGCTGTCGCTGCGGCTCGTGAGCACGATGGGGATGCCGCAGCCGACGATCGCCCCGGCCGCGCTAAGTCCGCTCGACGTCAGGCTCTTGTAGACCGTGTTGCCCGAGTCGATCCCCGGCATGATGAGGATATCCGCATTCCCCTGAATCTGCCCTTTATAGCCCTTCTCGGCGGCGACTTCAGGATCAACGGCGACATCGAAGCTCAGCGGTCCCTCGACGATGCAGTCGGCACGCTCCGTGTAGTCGGCGGCGAGCATGGCGGCTTCTACGGAGCTCTCGATGCGAGGGTTCACTTGCTCGATGGCGCTGATGAGAGCGACCTTGGGCTGAGGCAGATTGAGACTGCGCGCGACGAAGAGAGCGTTTTCAAGGATTCGCCGCTTCTTTTCGATATCGGGATCGATGTTGATGCCGGGATCGGAGAGCAGGAGCAGCTTCTTGGTTCTCGTGCGGGGGAAGACCGCAACCGCGCTGAAGAGAGCGCCCTCGGGCAGGCGGCCCCGCTCTCGCAGCCAATGGAAGGTCGGCGCGAGGATCTCCTCGGTCTTCACCGAACCTTTCATGAGAACCTGGCAGCGGTCCTCGTCGTAGAGCTCAAGACAGCGCGCGACGGGATCCGTGGCAGGGATGATCTCGTAGTCGGGCTGATCCAGATCAATCGCGAGGCGCTCGGTCTGCTTGCGGATCTTCGCTTCGTCGCCGACGAGCAGAAAGCGGGCGATCTTGAATTCACCCTCTTCGCAGGCTCTGCGCGCGGCTTCGAGCGCATCGTCGTTGTCCGCGCCAGCGATCGCGATCGTCGGAACGAAGTGGCGATGCACCCGGTTGCGAGTCGATTGGATCAGCTCTTCGAGACTGCGGATGGGACTGCCCTCCCTGCGCCGGAGCACTTTGCGCTGGAAGACAGGGCGGTCGATCAGATGATTCTCTCTTGCCCGGTAGGCATGCAACTCGTCCCGCTCCTTCTCGTAGTCGAGGAGGCTGGCGGGATCGATGAGCGCGAGGGCCATACCCGCCGCAAGACTCTCCTGCTCGAGGGAGCCGGGAACACGAACGAGCGGCAGCAGGCCGCCGAGCCGCTGCTCGATGAGCTCCGCCATCGTTTCGCTCCGGCTGAGTCCCCCCGTGATGCAGACGAAGTCCGGACGCCCCCAGCCGGCGGACGCGGACAAAATTCCCTCAGCGATGCACTGCGCGAAAAAGTCGATCACAAGATCGATTTTCTCGACCTGCTCGGGCGTCGCGCCGTGCTCCTTGAACTCGAGCAGGGTCTTGAAGTCGTTCGTCCCCGCGAGCGACAGCAGTCCGCCTTCGCGAAACACACCTTCGCTGAGTTCAGCGAGGCTGTACTGGTTTTCACGCATGCCGAGGATTAATTCTGCGATCGGGAGCGAGCCGCTGCGGTTGGATGAGGGAAGCCCGCTGAAAGCGTTGCTCACCTTCACGGCGCGGCCCGCGTGATGCCGGATTACGGAAAAACCGCCGCCGAGATGGGCGCTGACGACGCTCGCCTCCCCCGGATCGAGGCCGAACTCCCAGGCGGACAGTCGAATCACCGCCCGGTGATTGAGGTAGTGGACGAGCGTTCCGTCGGTCTTGATGTCGCGCAGGCCCGTCATCCGACTCGTGATCTCGACCTCATCGATCACGGCGGGGTCGGTCATGGTAATCGTCAGATCGGCCTCGGCCAGGCCGGCCCACTCCCTGAGCGAAATGGCGATGGGAACAGCCAGATTCGCGGCATGCTGCAGGCGGGCGTGGGCGAGATCGTCCATGATTGCGGGGCTGAGCGGGTAGGTGCCGCCCGGAATCGGCTCGAACAGGCCGCCGCGGACGGCGATGCCGTGCAGTTCACGGATGTCGATGGATTGCTCGTCCAGCCAGGCGCGGATCGTTTCGGCGCGCGGTTCCGCGCCGTCCTCCACATCCGCATCAATGTGGACCTCGTAGGCGGCCCGCTTCTCGACCCCCTCGAAATAGGCGAGCTTGGTCGAGGTCGAGCCCGGATTGATCACCAGAATCCGGTAGGCCTCCGTGGCCATCCGCTCCGCCCGCTCCGCCCCGAGCAGGCGGCGATAGATTTCGAGGGAACCGAGCGATTTGATGCTTAGTGTCTTCACGCAGGTAATGATAGTCGGGGATTCGCCCCGGGCAAGAGCCAACGTAAAAAGAAGCAGCCCATTCGCGCCTGCGAATGGGCTGCCCGGTAAAACAGTTTCGTGAGCTGCTATTTCAGGAGAAGCATCTTGCGCGTCATCCGCTGCCCCTCCGCGTCGAGGCGGTAGAAGTAGACGCCGGTCCCCAGCGCGTTGCCCGCGCCGTCGGTGCCGTCCCACTCCAGCGTGTGATGTCCGCTGTTCATTGATCCATCCACCAGCATCCGCACGCTGCGGCCCGCCGCGTCGAAGATCTCGAGGCGAACGTTGCCGCTCTGGCTGAGCGCTAGGCTGATATTGGTTTTGGGGTTGAAGGGGTTCGGGTAGTTCTGACCGAGCCCGAGCGCGGCCGGCGCATCGCCGACGGCCGTTGCATCGGAGGTGACGTTCAGAACGACGGGAACCAGGATCATGCCGCCCGGGGCATTGTTCGAGACGCAGATCTGCGCGGTGTACTGACCGTCCGCCAGGCCCGTCGCGTCGAGGGTCAGCGTGCGCGTGTCCGTCTCGCTGTAGGGCACGGCGCCGGCATAGCTGTCGAGGCTCAGCCAGTCGGCCTCGCCGCCGAGAGGCGTGTCCAGGTTGAGGTTGACGAGGCTGTAGTCGAGCATCGAGCCCGGCTGGCCAAAGTTGCTCAGGAACAGCTCGGTCTGGAAGACCGAATCGACGAGCAGCGTCTCGCTGAAGGAGGGAGGGCTGACGTCGCAACTCGGCAGAAGCATGGAGCCGACTTCGATCTCGGTCGAAGAGGTGAAGCGGTTGAAGTTGGAGACCGTGACCGTAATCATCTCCCGTTCGCCGAGCGGAGCGACCAGGGTGACGACGGCAACGCCGCCGGCATCCGCGATCGCGGATCCGAGATAGACGCCGGAATCGCTGAGGCCGACGAGAGCGTCGGCTTCCGTCTGCACCGTGAAGCTCGTCGCTTCGGGGTCGATGCTGTCGTCATGGCTGATCGCCATGGCGGTCGGCGTATCGGTGCGAACGCGGAGGCTGGGATCACCGAAGATCGTCCAGTTCTTGAACTCGCTCTGCCCGTTTCCGCCGTACTCGTCCATCATCTGGCAGGAACCGTTGAAGAGGAGTCCGCCCAGCGTGCGTTTGGCGTCCGAGACCAGAAGGTCGGTGACCTCGTCCTGACCGCACATCGGGGGCGCCCACTGCTGGTTGATCGTCGAGGCGTACATGCCGACGGCGCCCGAGGGCTCGCCGCCGTTGGTCGCGCGGAGCCAGGCCTCGGCGAAGCAGGTCGAATTCGTAAAGTTACCGTTAACGCAGGCCACCGAGCAGATGAAGGGCAGCTTGTTGTCGTTAACCAGATTGTTGACATGGGTGTTCGAGAAGCCCGTCGTCGACCAGGCCGTCGTGCTGCCGTGACCGACGTAGTTGATGAAGCTGCGGCCCTCGTTGACGGCGTTGGCGAGCTGTGTCGCATTGCCGCCGTTGGTGTCATAGATCTGATTGACGTCGGTGTAAGTGAAGTCGAGCAGGTCGGTGCGGATGTTGTTCATGTGCACCCAGTCGGCCTCGCCATCGTCGCCGATGCCGTTGCCCTCGGCGGACGCAATTCCGATCCCCTTGTGGTACCAGTCGGCGGCGGCCTGAGCATCGCGCTCGTATTCGATCGCCTTGGTGACCTGGGTCTGGACATGGCCGATGTTCTCGGCGGACATGCGGCCGATGAAGGCCTCGGGGTAGGAGTCGTTGCCCGCGAGCAGACCCTGCATCGGGTCGGCAGCGTCACCGTCGTTCATCAGGTAGGGGATGTGCACATCATCGCCGACCAGAAGGACGAAGCAGACGCCGTCCGTGTTGTAGCAGTCCTGGACGAAGCTCTTGAGCTGGTTGCCCGTCGAGCCGACCTCGGACATGTTGATGATATCGGTCTGAATGCCAAGCTGATTCTTCCAGGCCACCAGAGGTTCGACGGCGCTGCGGAAGGAATCGTGGGTGACAATCATCATGCGGCCCATCTCGGGGACGCTTTCGTAGCGATCCGCGCCCTGTCCGTAGTTCAGGTAGTGGCGGTCGTAGATCCGCTCGAACTCCGCGACGCGATTCGCGGGCCGCTGGGTGAGAACGTTTACCTTGCCGGGGCCGATCGCTTCAACGACGACCGTGATCGACGTGTAGACGCGCAGCGTCTCGGTGGCGGGGTTGTAGCGGAAGGGGTTCACTTCGACGACGACGCCGCGGGTGTCCCTCATGATGTAGGGCGCGTCCAGACGGGTCAACTCGGACGGATACCAGGCATCCTGCCCGTAGAAGGCGTCGAACTTGTAGGCGACCAGCGCCGGATCGATATTGCGGGTGATCGGCCCCTTCGCGGGGACGATGGCGACTCCGGTATAGTCCTTGTACTCGGCGTCGATAACCCGAACGGCCATCTCCGCGTTGTCGGGAATCTGGATCGACTCGCGCAGCGTCGGCAGCGCGGGCATCCCCACTTCATTGCTCATCGCCCGCTTACCGAGCGAGACGAGCGAGTACTCGCGACCGTCGATCGAGACGGCATCGAGGCCGAAGCTGTTGATCTCGTAATGGAGGATGGACTGATCGCTATCGGAAATCGGAACGGCGATCGTGAAAGCCTCGCTGCTCGGTTGCAGCACGACCTGCTGAGCGGAAAAAGCCGATGTGGCGATCAAAGTAAACAGGGTGAAAAGCAGTAGCTTCCGTTTCATACTTCCCCCATGGGCAGAGAGGTTCAAAGTATCCCGTAGCATTCCTAGGTATTTGGCTAGTTGGATCCCCTCAATTGTAGCAAAATTACCCCCCTGATAACAACCGCATTATTAGGGGCTGAATATCGCATAATGTCTTGCAATTATTGAGGATAACTCGCCGGAACAGGCAGCGACGGGGAATGCGAGTTTCAGATATCGCAAAATCTCAGATTTGAAAAACAGGTTCAGTGCCTGTTATGCGCGCCGACTCGAGCCCGTGGGACGCGGGCGATCCGGCCGTCGAGCTCTGAAGGGATCACTTGAGAAGGAGCATCTTGCGGGTCAATCGCTGCCCGCCCATCTCGAGGCGATAGAGATAGACGCCGCTCGGCAGCAGCCTGCCTCGCTCATCCCGCCCATCCCAGACGAGACTGTGATGGCCGGCGGACAGCTTGCCCGAGGCAAGGACGCGGAGGCGGCGGCCCGCCGTATCGACGATCGTGAGGGCGGCGGTGCCCGTCTCGGCGAGTGAGAAATCGATGGTCGTCGAAGGATTGAAGGGGTTGGGATAGTTGGACTCGAGCGCGAAGCGCGCCGGGGGCGTGCCGCTGCCCGTCGTCTCCGAGACGATCATCAGTAGAGGAACCGTGATGTCGGGGCAGGCATCGGAGCTGATGACGAGGTTCGCTTCGTACTCCCCGACGCCGAGACCAAGGGACATGAACTCGATCGACAGATAGTCCATCTCGCCGGCGGGGACCGCGCCGCTCATCACGGGCATTTCGATCCATGTGATGGGCCTGTGGATCGTAAACGCCGCCTCGCTCGCATCCCAAGTCTCACCGGTCATCGCACTGACTTTGACAATGCACTGGGACGAAAGCGGCTCGGCTGCGATCCAATCGAACTGGCCGTTATTCTCGATCGATTCGGCGAGCCACTCCCAATAGTCGCCGCCATCGCGGGAAAGCAGGATGCCGACCTCCGCGATCGGTCCGACCGAATCCCAGAGGATCTGGCACGAGTCGCCGACGGCCCAGACCTCGCCCCCATTCGGGCTGAGCAGATCGATGAACTCGGTTCCCGGAGCGTAAAGGGTCATCTTGCCGGCAAGGTCGTGGGGCGTTTCGCCGTAGGTGTCGCCGCTTATCGTGTAATCGATGGCGATGTTGCCGATATCCCCGCCGCCGAAGTAGAGAAGCACCTGGGCCGTCGCCGACTCCTGATGCCAGATATTGCCGTAGGGACCGTTCGCATCGAACCAGGTGATTTTAGCTCCCTCGCCGAGACGATGGTCGCTGATGAGATCGCCATGCGTTCCGCCGACGAAGTTCGTCGATCCCAATACCGTCACACCCGCGGGAAAGGTCATCGTGATCTCATCGAGCCACTCGTAGTCCTCACTGTCGTTGAAGACGGTGAAGGTGTAGAGGATAATCTCGTCCGCCACATAGTCGCGGGGAGACGGCATGAGCGTCGAGCCGGCAATGCTGCGATCCTGGGCTGTGTAGGGATCATCGATCGCAATGCTGTAGTTCAGCATGCTGCCCGGCTCGCCTTCGTTGCCGATTCGGAGTTCGCGGAGGGCGACGATTTCGGGGGGCAGCGTCAATTCGATCGAAAGTGGATCGACAAATATCAAGGGATCCATGCGCGCGTCGAAACCGCCCCGGTCTTCCGGTGCTTGCGCGTAGGCCATGCCTGCTAGTAGGTACAGCAGGCCCATGACCAGTATCATTTTAAAGGATCCCGACATGACGCATCCGGTTGACGTATGGGGACTTGATGGTTCTGGAGCGCTAATTATAGCATCCCTGTGGTGGCCCCTTCAAGTTGGCCCAATGGAGAGGCAATAGCAAGCCACGCCGCGCAATCTCGGGAAATCACGATACATTACACGCCTGAGATCCGCGATTGCCGTCAATGACGATTGGGGTTAACTTATCCATCGATCCTGTCGATTCGATTGCTATAGAGGATCCGTTACCGCTTCCCTTTCCAAAGAGGTCTGCATGTCCGTCCGAGTTGGAATCATGGGCTTCGGCCGCATCGGCCGCAATCTCTTCCGTCAAGCCTACGATCGCGACGATATCGATATCGTCGCCCTGAGCGATCTCGGATCGCCCGAATCCATGGCCTACCTGCTTGAGTACGATACGATCTACGGTCGTTTTCCCGGCGAGGTTCACCTCGAAGGCAAGTATCTGAAAGCCGGCAGGCAGCGCGCGCGTCTGCTCAAGGGCGTGACGCCATCCGACATGCCCTGGGACGCCTACAACGTTGACATCGTCGTCGACTCGACCGGCGCCTATCGCACACGCTCCGAGCTGCAGGGCCACATCGATTCGGGGGCGCAGCGGGTGATCCTGACGACTCCCGCGACCGATCCCATAGACCGCACCATCATCCACGGCATCAACGACGACGCGCTCGATCCCGACGACCGCATCATCTCATGCGCGAGCGCGACGACCCATGCGATGGGGCTCGTCCTCAAGGTACTCGACGAAACCCTGGGCGTTGCCCGCGCGATGATGACGACAGTGCACGCCTACACGAGCGATCAGAAGCTGTCGGACTCCGTCACACCCGATCTGCGCAGGAGTCGCAGCGCCGCCGAGAATCTGATTCCGAACTGGACCTGGTCACCGGAAGTGCTCGCGGAGCTCATGCCCAAGTTCAAGGGCAAGCTCGACGGCATGGCCGTCAACGTCCCCGTTGCCAACGGCTCGAACGTCGATCTGAGTTGCCAGCTCAAGACGATGGCGACGCAGGCCGAAGTGAACGCCGTCATCGCGGACGCGGCAAATGGCTATCTCTCCGAGTACCTCGAGTACGCGGACGAGCCCATCGTTTCGAGCGATGTCATCGGCAACAAGCACTCCGCCGTCTTCGATTCCCTTGCAACGCTTTCGCTGCCGGGCGGTCTCGTGAAGACCGTCACATGGTACGACAACGGCTGGGGCTACGCGGCCCGGATCCTGGACACCATAACGGCCCTTGGCCGATTCATCCCGGAGGAGGTGACGTCATGAAGATCGCCATCAACGGTTTCGGCCGCATAGGTCGCAGCGTCTTTCGTATTCTGAACAACACCGAGGGCGCCGAGGTCGTCGCCATAAACGACATCACCGACAACGACGCGCTCGCTTATCTCCTGAAGTACGACACTGTGATGGGCAACTTCCCCGGTGAGATCACGGTAGATGGCGACATGCTGAAGACCCGGCATCAGACCGTGAAGATGACGGAGATTCCCAATCCGGCGGAACTGCCGTGGAAGGAACTCGGCGTCGACTACGTGATCGAGGCGACGGGCATCTTCCGCACGCGCAAGCAGATTCAAATGCACATCGACGCCGGCGCGAAGAAGGTGATCCTCACCGTTCCCGCGAAGGACGAGATCGACTGCACGGTCGTTCTCGGCGTCAACGAGGCCGACCTGAAGCCCGAGCACAAGATCGTCAGCAACGCGAGTTGCACGACGAACTGCCTCGCGCCGATGGCGATGGTTCTCAACGACAACTTCGGCATCGAGAGCGGCGTCATGACGACCGTTCACGCCTACACCAACGACCAGCGGCTGGCGGACGTTCCGCACAGCGACTGGCGGCGGAGCAGAGCCGCGGCCGAGAACATCATCCCGACGACGACCGGCGCAGCGAAGGCCGTCGGCAAGGTGCTTCCCGATCTCGCGGGCAAGCTGGACGGCATGGCGATGCGCGTTCCGATCCCCGACGGTTCGATCGTCGATCTCGTTTCGGTTCTGAAGGAGGAGGCGACACCCGAGCGGATCAATGCCGCCGTTCGGGCCGCAGCCAAGAGCGGACCGCTCAGCCGGGTTCTGAAGTACAGCGAGGCGCCGATCGTATCGGGCGATATCGTAGGCGACCCCCACTCGTCGATCTTCGACGCTCCGTTCACGCGCGTCGTGGAGGGTCACTTTGCGAAGACCCTGGCCTGGTACGACAACGAGTGGGGCTACAGCAACCGAGTCGTCGATCTGCTCGGGCTGTTCGACGCGATGAACAGCAAGAGCGCGAAATCCCCCGAGAGCGCGAACTCGAAGTAGACGTTCATTCCGGCCCCGGTGACGCAGGCAATCGCCACCTGTCACCGGGGCCGATTTGCGTCTAACTCCCACCGATTCATCCGGCGCGGTGGGCAATCAGCGATAGAGGTTCTTGACCTGCCCCCAGGTCGATCCGGCGACGGCGACATCGACGTATTCGCCGAAAACCAGGTCGTCGTAGCCGAGTCCCCCGTCATCGTTGGTGTAAACGGATACACCACTGATGTCTTTGACGTCGCCCTCGCGCGAGAAGCCGAACAGACCGACACCCGTCACGGTCATGAGGGCAATCACCGAGCCATCGTTTCGAAAGCAGTGCAGATAGGTGGTGTTCCCGGCACCATAGACAAGACGGAGACCGAAGGCAGAGACGGCTCCGGGAAAGATAACGGCGAAGCTGCCCTCGCCATAGCCGTTGGCGTTGCCGAAGCCCAATCGGCCGGAGGGGATGAGTTCGTTCGTGTCGAGATCATGACCGACGGACAGGTTCTCTCCCGCTGCGCCGACCTGAAGGGTCAACGGGTTGGCCGGAGTGCCGGAAAGAACATCGAGATCGCCATTGTAGGTCAGATTCTGACCGACGAATCTTTCGGCAAAGGTGCATTGGCCGGACGTGAGGATCTCGTCGTAGAGAGTGCCTGGGAAAAAGACCCCCAAGACATCTTCAAAATCGACGACGTTTGGACTGATGGTGCCGTAGGGGATCACGTTGATCGGATCCGCTAGCGCCGGAGCCGACATCAGAACGAGGATTGGAATCATTGCAATAAAGGAAACTCGCCGTTGGCAATATTTCATGGACCACTCTCCCGTACTTGAATCGTCAGGTTGAGAAGAACCAAGACCCCTCTCATGCTTCGCGGAATTTGCATCTGCCAGGAACCTAGCAGATGCAGCTTTTTTTCGGCAATGAGAACAACCCGACCCCGGCGACGTTCGTTCCACCGTCCAATCACCGGGGCCGGGTCAATATTCGTTTCTTACCGGGCGGAAGCCCGATTATTCAGCCGCTGCACTTGCCCGCGGGGGCCGACAGCATCTCGTGTCGCACGAACTGCCTCTCGGAGAGCTTGTAGAGCAGGCCGATCGCCAGCCCCGAGATGATCCAAAGCGTCAGAGCTCCACCCGGCAGGACGTGCGGCAGCCCGAGCACGACGTGGGACCACAGGGTGAAGATCCCAAAATCCGTCATGTCATTCATCATCAACGGGACGTACTGGGCAAGGTGGATCAACATGACAATCCCCATCGCGGTGAACATCACGACCTTGCCGTGGCGATCCGATTGCTTGAAACGGAGCACTCGCAGGAAGAGAGCCGTCGGAACGAACCAAAAGAGCGCAACAATGAACATGATCACGGGAAAGTAGTGACCCTGGAAATCGGGCCGCAGTTCGGGATAGTCCCGCCGCAGCTCCGGAGGGCCACTCTTGAAGACAACATTGCCGAGTTCATTGACGCTCAAGTAGCGCGCCTTCAATTCTGCCGGCGGTATCCGCTCGCCATAGGCGGCCTCGGCTGCGCGACTCATCTGCCAGGCGAAGTAGTCCATCGAGCATCCGGCGGGTGTCGTATAGCGCGATACGAGAATCGGCTTGAGCCCTTCGTAGAGCGGAGTCGTCCATGACGGATGAGACTCCCCCCATGGCGCCGTGACGACGGGATTGCCGCCCTTCCAGGCGATATCGAGAATGGAGCCCGGCACCCGCTGTGAACCGCAGCGGTTGTCCGACTCCTCGACGAAATGAACCTCTTCGACGGCCGGCAGCCAACGACCGACGCTCAACGTGCCGAGGCCGTAGCCGAGCACAACCATCAGAGCGCCAGGCAATACGATTATCGCAAAGAGGTGGCGGCGGGAGATCGGCAGCATATCGATGTGCGCAAGCTTGTGCATGAGGCCCGCGGTAAACGCTATCAGGCTGTATGAGGTCAGGATGATGAAGCCGAAGCGCATGCTGCTGTCCCTTTCCATAAGGCTCAACGCGCCGGCAAACGTAGAGCCGAATAGCACCAGGAAGGGCAGGGTTAATAAATAGAGCGCGAAGTTCTTGCTGATGGTGCCGTAGATCACGCGCATCTGAAAGAGCCTGTAGCCGAGCCCGCTCGTCGATGCAACCGGCGCCCACGCTCCGTCTGCGGTGGCAGCACTGTGCCCGGCCGAATCGTCTATCTCATCGGGAGCAATCACGAAGCTGTTCGGTACGCTGCGCCAACGCGATAGTCCCCAGGCGATCAGCGGGATCCAAAGCAGGTTAGTGAGAAGCGAGCTCACAAATCCAAGCAGAACGAGAGATACCAGAATGAGCAGCATGATTCCCGAAGCTCGCCAGCGGTAGGAGCGCAGCTCCGCCTGGTGCATTCGGTGACTCTGCAAAGACAAGGCGGCAACACCGAGCCCAAGCATTAGCAAAGAGGCGTTTCGGCTCAGCCCCAGCAATAGGGCACCATCAACACCCTCCGATCGCGCCAGCAACAGAAACGCAAGCCCGCCGACGAGCTGAATCGTCGCGATCATCAGCGTCCCCGCGGCAAGCGTCGCGAGCAGATGGGTCAGCCAGAGCTGAGGCGCGGGAATCGGCAACGTCAGGCTAAAGCGACCGTAGCGCCCCGAAGCCGCCTTGAAGACGAGGAATAGCGCGACGGTTGCCCAGGTTCCGCATAGGAACAGGAGGCTCGCAAGCGGCGTCGGCACAGCGCCCGCCCATGGAGCGAGCATCCTTTCTTCCCCGCCGCTCGAGACGGCGAGCCATGTGACGCTGCCTAGCAACAAAGTCGCCGTGAGCAAACTGCCGGGCAACCAGCTCGCAGCTCCGCGCCAAACGCGGTCGTAGCGGATCAGGCGCAGCATCATGAGCGTCCTCCAACGAGCTCGATGAACATCTCCTCGAGCGGAATGCTTTGGCAGCGGACCTGCTCGGCGCCGAGTTGCATTCGCAGCAGAGACTCGGCCTCGGCGGGCGAATGACGCAGGATGGCGTGCAGGGCATCCGCGCGCTCGCGCACGGCGAGACAGCCGTCCAGCGCGAGCACCTGCTCGCGGCTATGGCCATTACCGAGCGGCAGGAGAGCAAGCGAGAAGGCCTCGCGGAGTTCGTCGAGCGGATTGTCCAGAAGCACCTGCGCCTCGTGCAACATCACGACCCGTCCGGCCATCCGCTCGACATCGCTCATGTGATGCGACGAAAACAGGATCGTTGAACCCGTCTCATTGAGAAGCTGGATCGATGTCTCGAGGAATTCGCGACGCACGGCCGGATCGAGTCCGCCCGCCGGTTCATCGAGAACGAGCAAGTCTGGCCTGTGTGAGACGGCGCAGAGCAGAGCGACCTGCCGCGCCTGCCCTTTGCTCAGCTGCTTGATCTTGCGGTCGTAGTCAATTGTGAAGCGGCGCGCGAGTTCCTGCTCGAGCTGTTCGTCCCATGCGGGAAAGAGGCCCTTGTGGAATCGGACTACTTCGCCGACACGGAGAAACTCGGGCAGGATCTGCTCTTCCGAGACATAGCCGATGCGCTTTTTAACAGCCATCGCGTCATCGCGCGGATCGAGCCCGAAGACCCGAACCTTGCCCTGCTGCGGAGCGAGCATGCCCATGGCGATGTTGATGAGCGTCGTCTTGCCTGCGCCGTTGCAGCCGAGCAGGCCGACCACTTCGCCGCCGCCCATGCCGAAACTCACGCCGTCCAAAACAGGATTCCCTTTTTCGTAAGCGCGTTCGACGGCGTCGAATTGCAGTACCTGTGTCATCACTTTTCCTCCGCTTCATTGCCTGCGGCTTCATTCAATAGATTTGCAAACACTTCGAGCGCATCGCCGGCTTCGACCTCGAGCTGCTTCGCCATGGTCGCCATCGGCCTGAGACCCTCTCTGAGCCGATCCTTTTTTCTCGCCATCGCCTCTTTTCCGGCGAAGGCTTTTACGATGAGCGATTTCCCTGGACGCCGCTCGACGACATCCTCGCGCTCGAGATAGCTGTAAGCCTTGCTGATCGTCATTGGGTTCACCCCCAGTTGCATGGACAGCGCCCGCGTCGATGGCAACTCGTCCCCCGGGGAGAGCAGGCCGCTCGCGATGTGAAATTTCACCTGATCCATAAGCTGCCGGTAGACCGGCACTCCGCTGTGAGGATCGACGACGATGAGCATCCGCTCTCCTCTCAATGCCCGTGCTCTGAGCTGGAAAGCGCGCTGTCCAGCAGATCGAGACCGACGTGGATGATGACGCGCAGAGCGCGCAGAGCTTTGCGTCTTCCGCTCAGTCGCTCGCCAATGGCGATCGCTTCGGGGCCGCCTATCATAATTGGCTCAGTAGTCAGCGACTCGGGCGCCTCGACGATGGTCTTCGGCGGAACGATCCCACGCGGGCTTGGCAAAGCTCCAACAGCGGGGATGGCGCGGAACTCCTTGCCTTCCGCCCGGCCTGTCCACGTGAAGACGGCGAGAAGCGGCAGGGCGATGAGCAGGCCGGCGAGGGCCAGAGTGGTTTTTCTTTTCATGATCGTCTCTCCGTTCCCCCCACTCGACTTTTGGTTTCGATCGGGGGAGTGAATTAGACCGCTAATACAGTCAGAGAGAACTTACACTGCCTATGTGTATATGTCAAGTAATGCACCTAAAATTTCCACAAAAAGGCCACAACTTATTCTATTTCAACACAATAGGGGTTTGACTCGAAAACGGAGATGAGGTAGGCGCGGCCCGGACGCCTTTCAAGAGCCGTCCGGGCCGTACTTTTAGGCGATGGGTCTAGCTGACGTTGACGACCGTGACCACCGAGTCACCCTCGATGAGGGCCTGGCAAGCCAGCCGCGTCTCCCCCTCGGGCTCCTCGAAACCGGCCAGCTTGGCCCCCTCGTCGGCCGCGACGGGGCTGAGCGCGTCCATGCCGTCGTTCACGATCACTCTGCAGGTGGTGCAGGCGCAGTTGCCGCCGCAGGCATTGCTGATGGGGACGTCATTCGCAAGCGCGACTTCGAGCAGGGTTTCGCCCTCGTTGGCTGTGCACTCAATGCTGCGCTCATCGGCTATGAAGGTCACGTTCGGCATTTTCACCTCTTGTGCTTGGCGCACATTGCGCCCGATTGAAGATTAGGGGAAGGGGCAAGCGCCCCGTTTTGCCGCACGACGGCGGCGTCAGTTCTGGCTTTCCAGTGGCGGAAAGACGATGACGTCGTTTTGCCAGTAGGCAACCTCGATCTCGTAACCCGTTGGATCGAGGATATACCAAGCTCGCGAGTTTGGCCAAGTAATCTCGCCGTCATAGAGCAGACGCGGCTTCTCCCGAGCGAGAACCTCCAGCCACTCATCGACATCCGTGATTCTCACGCCGAAGTGGGCGACGCCGTGCAGCTTCCTATCGGCGAGCTCGAAACGATCGCAGTGCTCCCTTTCCGGGTGCTCATAGATGCAGAGCATCGCATCGCCCGAACGGATGACGCCCCAGCGAATCCCATCCTGAACGCCCTCCTCAACGAGCTCGAAACCGAGCACGCGCGCGTACCAGTTGGTCGTATCGCTAAACGAATCGACCGATAGATTCAGATGATCGAGCTGCTTGATCTTCATGCCTGCCTCCGCATCGCCCGCTCAGGGTCGGTTGCCCGCCGGGCCGCATTTTGTTAATCTTAACGGCACCAAGATAGTTAATTATGGCCCAGGCCGCCGCCCCCAAGCAGAGGCCCATCGCGCCCTCCAATGCGAGGAGAGTCTCATGGACACTCAACACACCGTCCGCGGGCTGGTACTCTCAATCCTGCTCATTCTTGCCGCCAGTGCCGCCGCTGAGGCCCCCGCCTACCTCTGGGGCAAGCATTTCGGCGAGGATAACGCCAATCAGATCGGGTTCGATCTCGCCATAGACAGTCAGGGCAGCGTAATCCTAGCGGGCAGTTTTCGGGGCAGTCTCGATTTCGGCGGTGGGCCTATCGTGAGTAATGGGGATGAAGATTTTTTTATCGCTAAATTCGATGCGCTCGGCAACCACCTCTGGAGTCGGGGCTTCGGCGATGCGCAGCAGCAGATCTGCTACTCCATCGCCGTCGGACCCGATGACACCATCGTCATGGCGGGCTGGAATTTCGGCAGCATCGACCTGGGCGGCGGAGCGGTCGCAAGTGCCGGCATGGCCGACATCTGGATCGCCAAACTCGACGCGGACGGCAGCCACATCTGGAGCCATGGCTTCGGAGGCATCGGCAGCCAATTGGGCTACGGAGTCGCCGTCGGGCCCGCGGGCGAGGTTTACCTCGCCGGCTCATTCATCGGCGAACTCGATTTCGGTCTTTCCCCGCTCGACAACACCTCGGATAGCCAAGACGCCTACCTTGTGAAATTCAATGCAGACGGCGAACCCGAGTGGCAGAAATGGTTCGAGAGCAGCAGCGATGCGGACCTGACGGCGATCGCCCTCACGGACGATGGGCGGGACATCTACCTGGCCGGCGACTTCGGTGGAACTCTCCAGATGGGGAGCCCCCCGCTCGTCAGCGCGGGCGGCAGGGACATCTTCACTGCCCGCTTCGACGCTGAAGGCCAGCCGATCTGGAGCCAATGTTTTGGGGATCCTGAGAATCAAGACTGCGGCGGCATCTGCATTGACGCGCTCGGCAATCTGATTCTCACCGGCTATTTCGAGAGCAGCGTCCATTTCGGAGGCGAGCCACTCATCAGCAACGGCGGCATCGACGTGTGCCTCGCGTCCTTCGATCCAAACGGCGATCACGCCTGGAGCAGCAGCTTCGGCGACGGCGAGGCCGAATTCAGCTTCGACATCAGTGCCGATGCGCTCGGCAACATCGTCATGACCGGCTACTTCAAGGGCAGCATCGAATTTGGGGGCGGCGGGCTCGTGAGCGCGGGACACTATGACATCTACGTCGCCGGCTTCGACACATCGGGTATGCACACCTGGAGCGCAAGCTACGGCGAGGATCAAATCGACAAGGGATTCGGCGTCGCCGCGGGCGCAAATGGAGAGTTCCTCATAACGGGGACATTCTCCATCATGGCGGACTTCGGCGGCGGCCCCATCGGCAACGGCACCCACCAGGATGTCTTCCTGGTGAAGTACCGTCACGATCTGACGGCAACGCCCCCGGACATCGCGCAGGCACTGCCCGCGCTTTTTGCCTACCCCAATCCTTTCAATCCATCGACAGCGATCGCCTTCGATATCCCCGCAACAGGGGAAGTGCGACTCTCCATCATCGGCAGTGACGGCCGACGCCTGCGCAGCCTTTACAGCGGCGAACTCGAAGCGGGCAGACACAATCTGCGCTGGGATGGTCGCGACGCCGATGGCGGCAGACTTGCGTCGGGGGTCTACTATCTCCATCTGGAAACCAGCGCCGGCAGCGCGGCACACAAGGTCGTATTGCTGAAATGAACGGTGAGACCCCTCATCCCAAGCGCGATTCCGACGCTCCAATAGCGCGGTTTGCCGAGCTGTCCCCCGCCGAGCTTGCCTCGCGCATGACAGCGGGCGATCGTCCGCTGCTGCTGGACGTGCGCAATCTCGACGAGTGGCACATCTGGCATCTGCCGGACGCGTTGCTCATCCCGCTGAGCGAGTTGCCGGACCGTCTAGGGGAATTGGATCGCGATCAAGAGATCGTCATCTACTGCAGGACGGGCGTGCGCAGCGTGTGGGCCGCGAACTTCCTGCTGGACAGGGGCTACCTCAAGCCCGTCAATTTGACCGGTGGCGTGCACCTCTGGTCGGACCAAGTGGACAGCAGCGTTCCCAAATACTGATCGTCGATCCGACTCCATCGTGCTCAGGTGAAGGACGATGTCCTTTGGCAGCGAGCCGCTACTTCATCAGAATCAGCTTCTGCGTCGCTTCGAAAGCCCCCGCCCGCAGGCGATAGAAATAGACTCCGCTTGCGCGCTTCGCCGCGGGCCAGCGCACCATGTGTGTTCCCGCCGCCATCTGCCGCGAGACGAGCGTGCCCACCAGGCGCCCCGACGAATCATAGAGCTGCAATGTGACATGCTCGGCGCTCGGCAAGGTGAACTTGATATTCACCCCGGGAACCGCTGGGTTCGGGAAGCTCTGCCCCAATGCAAAGCCCAGCGTCGTTGCGTCGCCGTCCGCGCTGGACAGTGCGCCGCCGGCATCGATCACGAACTGTCCCAATTCGGTGATGTCGCTGCCGGTATTGAATCGAAGCTCGCCGCCCGGCGAGACCTCATCGGCGATCGCGATATACTCACCCCACGGCAGATCGCTTTCGCTCTCCCGCCGGTGAAGCAAGTAGTCGCCGGCCGGTCCGGCGAGCGGGCCCAGATCGGTGAAGCGCAGTTCGTCGAGCCGCGAGAAAACGGGGTTCGTGCCGAAGTTTTCGAATACCCAGTAACGATCGCCAGCGATCTCCGTTCCGGGAATCTCATTGGGAAAGAGATCAAGCCGGGTGACGACGATCTCCCCATCGGGATAGGTCCCGGCAGCTGGATAGACCATCTCGACGCCCGTTGCGCCGAAGACATAGCTGCCGCCCCCATCGACCAGCATGCGCGCGCTGTCGCCCCCGCCGAAGGGACCGGTCGATGGAATCCGCACCGCGCCGTCCGCCATCGTCGCGTGGTTTATCCCCGCCCGATCGAGCACCTGGCCTTCTTCCTCGTTGAACTGGTAGTAGGATCTGAGCGACGGATCATCGACCGGAATCTTCGTCAGGTGCATCGTCTCCCGCAGCTCAGCCTCCGAGAGCGCCCTGTCGTAGACGCAGACCTCGTCGATCTGCCCCTCGAAGTAGCGGCTCCCCGCGCCAGGATCGAAGCCCATGTGAAGCGGCGAATCGAATTGCTCGGTTCCCTGGGCACCGATGTCCGTCGCGGCGATTCCATTCATATAGACCACCACCCGGTTCGGCTCGACGACGAGGGCAACGTGCGTCCAAACGCCGTCCGGAACGAACAGGTCGGTGACGAAATTCCACCCTGCGCCGTTCCAGAGATAGCGAAGCTCGCTGCTCGACGTGAGATTGAGCCCCGCTGCCGTGTTGGCGCCGCGGCTGCTGAGGATGCCGGTGAAGGCGGTCTGGGCGCCATCTCGCTTGATCCAGGCCGACAGCGTCACCGTGTTCGAGTTGAGGTTGAGCGGTGAACCGGCGACGGCCTCGTCGCCGTTGCCGTCCAGCAGAAGCGAGTTCCCAGGGGTCGACTCGGCGACGGCGTCGCCCGTCACCGTGATCAGGCCGGGCAAGGTCTGCGTGTCGCCGCCATTGAGATCGCCGACAGTCAGCGAAACATCATACGTGCCGGGCGCGGCATAGCTGACTCTTGGGTTTCGCAGGCTGGATGCCGAGGGCGTTCCGCCAGGGAAACTCCAGGACCAGGTCGCGCCGGCTTCATTCAGTACCGAGTGATCGTCGAACTGAAGCGTATCGCGCTCGGAGTGCGCGATGTAGCGATCCACCGAGATCTGCGCGATCGGGCTCGACGGCTCGTAGTAGTCGCACTCCCAGATGCCGTAATCCCAGGTGCCGTTTCTGAGCTTCCCCTTTTTGTAGAAGGGCTTGAGCTTCAGAGTCGAAGCCGAGACGGGAAGCCCCGTTCCGGACGGAACCCAATCCCCCATCGTTCGGTTGCGATAAAAGACCGTTCCCAGATCCGTTCCAAGATAGACGCCGCCATCGGTTCCGTACTGATGGAGCAGGCAGTCGATCCTGAAGCCGTTCAGGGTCGGGGTCGTCAGGTTTGTCCAGGTGCCCCCACCATCGGATGAACGCCACACTCGCTGATTCGCGTCGTTCCACCAGTTCGATACCCAGAGTTCGTCCTCATCGGTTGCGCTGACGGCCAGGCTCACCTTCGCCGTGAAGTTGACCGGGCTGCTCGTCTCTTGAGCCCAGGTCTCGCCGCCGTCGGTTGTTTTCCAAAGAACACTTGTGCTGCCGATCGCCTGAATCAGATAGATGACATCCGGATTGCTCCGGGCTACCTCGATCTCCCGAATCGGATAGGAGGCATTGCCGAATTCATGCAGCAGCGTGAAGACCGAACCGCCGTCCTCGCTTTTCCAGATGCCGTTGCCGTTGCCGAGGTAGACGATGTTCCAGCAGCGAGGGTCGAACTCCATCTCGCTCGACTCGCAGTTGTAGTAGGACTCGTTGGGCCACTTGCCGACCGAGAACGAGGTGCCATAGCCGTCGAATGTCTCGGGGAGGATCCTGCCGCCGATGTCGGAGAAATAGGTTTTCCGGCTCTCGCCGTAGTTCACATAGCCGGTCGCCGATTCGGCGCCTCCCATCCGGAGAAATTGCCCTGGTGGGTAGTTCTCGTGGTAGGCGGCGTTGCCGTCGTGATAGCGACCGCCGACAAGCACGTCCTCGTTCCAACCCGAACCGAATCCCCAGAACTCGTGGCCCGAAATCCCGCGGTTTCTCGCTTCGTGCGTTGTCGCGAAATTGGTGGAATAGTTCAGCCCGCCGTCGTTGGCAAGCCACAGATCATTGCCTACGGCGCGAATGAACTGCATGTCCGGATGGGACCAGGGGAGATTGCCGACATAGCCGCCGAGCGCTGTGTAGGTGACGGCGCCGTCGTTGCTGCGCCACCAGCTCGTTCCAGCGATGATCAATCTGTTCGCGTTGATTGGCGAGACGATGATCGCGAAATCGTAGAATCCTTGATAGAAGCCGTTCACGCCGTCATGGGCCATCAGGTTCGGATGCGTGTTCAAGTTGTATGGCATGCCGATCACGCCGTGGGGGTGAGTCCAGGTCTCGCCGGCATCCGTGCTCTTGTAAACACCGACGTAGCCGTTCAGGTCGGCGCCGTCCGCTCCGACCAGTGCGTAGATTATCTCCGGATCGGCGGGAGTCACCGTGACCCGCACTCCATAGACCGACTGCCCGGCGCTCTGAACCCACCAGCCTGCGTCTTTGTGCACCCAGGTCACGCCCCTGTCCGTCGATTTGAAGAACTTCGACCCCGTTCCCCAATCCTGCACCGTGTAGATGACATCGGGATCGTCGGTCTTGATCGCGACCGTCCAGCACTGGCTTATGACGACGCGGGGAAAGTTTACGCCCCCGTCGGTCGATCGGTAGAGACCACTCGTAGTTGCGAGGTAGACGATCTCCGGATCGGCGGGGTTGATCGCCATATCGTGAACCCAGATGTTCAGCGATCGGAAAACCGCGTCACCGCAAATGTTCCATGTCGCACCGCCGTCGATGCTCTTGTAGACGTTGCCGGATGTGTTGAAGTAGACCGTGTTCGGATCCTGCGGGTGGATCTTGACGCCGCGAATCGCGCCGCTGAGGATATGCTGATTGACCAGTTCCCAGTTCAGTCCCTTGTCGATCGTCTTGTAGAGCCCGCCGCTCTCGGTGCCGCAAAACAGGATGTTCGGATTCGAGAGCGCGATATCGACGCCGTATACATTGCCGTGCCATGAGACCTGAAACTGCTCGCCGCCGCCGACATCGGCCTTCAGATTGAAGACCTCATTCGGACCGATGAACTCCCAGACGCCGCGACCACCCGTTGCTCTGCCCTGAATCTCGAGTGCGCGCGCCTGATCGGTGGCGATCTCCGCCTGGGTCGGCTCATGCACGTAGCCGTCCTTGCCGATGTGCGGTCGGATCCGTTGCATCCACCGCTTGTAGAACTGGGTATAGGTGTTCTTCTCGAACGGATGCGTTTCGTAGTAGGCCTGGAAGGCCGCTGCCACTTCGGGAACGTTCGGATTCTCCGAATACATCAGCTCCACCCATTCGGGCGCCTCCGAATCGCCCGCAAAGATCGGCGCCTGGACATAGCTGCCGAGAGCGAGAGGAACGAACGATACGAGTGCGAATAGGGCCAGGAGGGCAACCCTGAAGGCTGTCGGAGTCTTCATGCTCGGGGCATCCTTTGCTGAAGGCGGATAGGATCGCGATCTGACACTTCGGATCGCCACCATTATACGCTTTGCGAAGGGGCCAAGAACAGTCTCATTCCTGACGAAAAGCCGCGCTAATCGGCCGCGCCGCCCCGTTTCAGCCGCGCCTCTTCGATCATCGCATAGAGCACCGGCACCGTGAAGACCGACAAAAGCACCGCAGCCATCCCGCCGAAACTCGGGATCGCCATGGGGACCATGATATCCGCGCCGCGGCCCGACGATGTCAAAACGGGGATCAGCGCCAGGATGGTCGTCCCGACGGTCATCAGGGCCGGGCGAATGCGGCGTTCGGCCCCGTCGAGCGTCGCCTCGCGGATCCCGGCCAGCGTCTTCGGCTTGCGCTCGCCGAACACCTGCCGCAGATAGGTCGCCATGATCACCCCGTCGTCCGAAGCGATACCGAACAGGGCAAGGAAGCCTACCCAGACAGCGACGCTGAGGTTGATGCTTTGCATCTGAAACAGGTCGCGCATGCCGCTGCCAAAGATGGAGAAATCCATGAACCAGGGTTGGGCGTAGAGCCAGAGCATTACGAAGCCGCCCGCCCAGGCGATGCCGATCCCCGAAAATACGAGCGCGGTGACGAGCACCGAGCGGAACTGCAGGTAGAGGATTGTGAAGATGATCATCAGAGCAAGAGGCAGCACGACCATCAGCTTCTTCTCGGCCCGCACCTGATTCTCGTAGCTGCCGGCAAAGCTATAGCTGACCCCCGCGGGGATGCGGAGTTCGCCGGACTCGATACGGTTCTGCAGGAACTCCTGAGCCTGTTCGACAACCGCGACCTCCGCATAGCCGGGTCTCATGTCGAAGAGAACGTAGCCGACGAGAAAGGTGTCCTCGCTCTTGATCACCTGCGGCCCGCGCAGATAGCGGGTCTCGGCGAGCTGCGTCAGGGGGATCTGCGCACCGCCCGGCGCAGGCACGAGGATGCGCCCGAGCTTCTCGATGTTGTCCCGCAGCTCTCTCTGGTAGCGGACACGCACGGGGTAGCGCTCGCGACCCTCGACCGTCGTCGTGATCCGCTTGCCGCCAACGGCAACCTCGATCACATCCTGCACCTTCTGTAGCTTGATCCCATGCCGCGCGATCGCCAGGCGATCGATTTTGATCTCGAGGTAGGGTTTGCCGACGATGCGATCTGCCAGGACACTGGCCGGTTCGATCGCGGGAACCTGCTTGAGCAGGCGCTCCAGCTCGAGTCCCAACGCCTCGATGCTGTCGAGATCGGGACCCTTCACCTTGATACCCATCGGCGCGCGCATGCCGCTTTGCAGCATCACGATGCGAGCTGCGATCGGCTGAAGCTTCGGCGCCGATGTCGTCCCGGGGATCGACGCGGCATCGAGGATCTCTTTCCAGATGTCGTCGGGCTCCCGAATGCCCGCCCAGTATTCCCGGTCGCCATTGAGCTCGGGATCTAGCGCCGATCGCCAGAGGCGGAAGGGACGTCCTTTCTCGTCTGGGATCAGCTTGCCTTCGTCATCGCGCTCGAAACGCCCGCGCACTGTATACGGTTCACCGTCATTCGCGGAGACGGGGTTTCCCTGCAGGTCTCGGAAAAGATCGTCCTCCGAGCGATCGAAACGGAAACGCTCGCGGTGCCCTTTCTGATCGATCACGTACTCCGGTTTGTAGTTGATGATCGTCTCGATCATCGAAACCGGCGCGGGATCCAGCGGGCTCTCGGCGCGGCCCAACTTGCCGACCACGCTTTCGATCTCGGGGATCGTTTTGATCCCCATATCCTGCTTCTGGAGGACATCCAAGGCCTCGCCGATCGATGCGTGGGGCATCGTCGTCGGCATCAGCAGATAGGAACCCTCGTCGAGCGGCGGCATGAACTCCTTGCCGAGCCCAGGAAAGGCGTGGGCAAGCGTCGAGATGGGACCAAGCAAACGGACGGATCGCGGCAACCAGCCGAAGACCCCATTGAAGCCGAACCAGACGGTCCCACCGAGCAGCAGCAGCAAAACCGGAAGCATAAGAAAGGTTTTCCGGTGGTCGAGGCACCAGCCAAGCAAACGGCGGTAGTAGCGCTGCAAGAGGGTGAAAGCGAGAAGTAGGACCCCGATCAGCAGACCGACAAAAATGAAGTTGAGCGAAATGCCCTTCTCGGGACC
>PJEL010001214.1_pt1 | contig 27119 bp, 20 predicted proteins | sample 1853271 | NCBI WGS metagenome assembly PJEL01 (sample SAMN08108733, study PRJNA415343) | Invertebrate metagenome, whole genome shotgun sequencing project. | host: Globobulimina | place: Sweden: Gullmar Fjord | collected 2015-08
CTCAATGATCGGGTTGCGATAGCGAAATTCGCTGGCGTACTCAACTTCTGCTGGCATTTTGGCCAAATCTTCGAGCAAATACTCGCCGACCATCGCCGCGTGGAGTGCCGTCCCTTGTCCGAGCAATATGAGCCGTCGGGCTTTCACCAAGTCACGGGTGTATTCCGACAGGCCGCCTAGGACAACGCGTCCTTCTCTGGTATCAATGCGTCCGCGCAACGAATTGCGCACCGTATCGGGCTGCTCCATGATCTCTTTGAACATGTAATGCTTGTATTCACCTAGTTCGATTTCTTGCAATTCGAGCTCTAGGTTTTCAATTGTGGGCGTTACACAATCATTATTAATTGTCGACGTCCGGAAACTGTTTTCCGTCAGCCGCGCAACTTGATAATCCTCCAACGCGAACGCTTGCGTGGTGTGTGCGACAATCGCTGTCGGATCGGAGGCCACTACGTATTCACTTGACCCCACACCGATAATCAAAGGCGATCCCTTGCGGGCGCCGATCAAAACGCCGGGTTCCTCTGCACACACAACTGCAATCGCATAGGCTCCGGTTACTTCGCGCAATGCTGCCTGAACCGCCGCTTCGAGATCAATTCCCTCTGCGGGGTTGAACAATTCGGAGATAAGCACGGTAAGAACTTCAGTATCGGTCTCAGAAACGAACGTATGGCCACGCTCTTCTAAGTAGGTACGCAGGCTGACATAGTTTTCGATAATCCCATTGTGGACCAGCGCAATGCCGTGGCCCTTGGGCTGTGGATTGTCCTGCTGCGGGTGGGAATTAATATCTGATGGTTCGCCATGCGTCGCCCAACGGGTATGGGCGATCCCAATCGTGGCGAGCCTATCAGGACTTTCGTGCAATCGATCATCAAGTACACTCACGCGGCCAACCGTCTTCACCACTTCCAGAGAAGGTGCATTCTGAGTACTGAGATCCACCAAGGCGACTCCTGCAGAGTCATACCCTCGATACTCCAAGCGTTTCAGCCCTTCCATAAGGATAGGGAGAGCAGGTCGGCTGCCAATGTAAGCCACAATTCCGCACATGTTGCAATACTCCTCCGCTCGTCACCCCTAGTTTGACGCACGCACGCACTCATTTGCTCATGGTGAGCAAGAGGCTCACCGTCCGTTCGGGCGATCTTCCACCTCAGATTATCAGGCCGATTCGAGACAAAGCTAGTTGGCCCACCATTCCAATTCATCGGGTCATCCTGCCAATGAACGCCAACCGGGATATCAAGCCCGAGAAGCAGGGGAATTGACCATGCACATGGTCATGGACGGCCGCCGATTGGGATAAATTCCTCATCTTGGCTGACATCTTCGCTCTCCGCATTGACGAGCTGTACCCCGGGACCTTGCTTTCGACGATCCCATTCCTGTTGAATCGCGGCCGGGGTAGCGAGAGCTTTGATGGAGGTTTTCATTTCAAATGATGCACTCAGATCCTGTTTTTCACGATTGATAATTGCGCAAGTCAGGCTCATCTCAGATTGCTGCACCCAACCTGTCGCGGCATGAATATAGAGTCTGCCTGAAAACTGCAATCTCGCCAACGCGCCATCACGAATATGGTGAATGCCCGGCTTGGGTCGCAGCACATGGCTTGCAGTTTGCCCTTGGAAAATAATCTCCGCCAAACCCGTTTCTTCATCAAAAGTATAAAATTGCACCGTGGAAAGAATCACCGCGGGATCAGCAAACAAGGAACAGACGATTGGCACATTGGCTTCCCATTGATCGCCAACCTCTGACATCTTTGTGTCGGCCAACAACGGTGGCAAGAGCGATGCCACTGCAGAATCAAACCAGGGCAACTTCACAAATCGGAAAAATCGGGACGGCTGCGGATAAGTTATCAAATGACCGTTGCGCCCCCGAAGATAAGATGGACGCGACAACGATGCTAAGAGCGAACTTGTGCCTTCGTACGAATCGCCAAATGAAATGACCTTTGAATCGCCCATTGCCGGTTTGTGCAACAATCCACGGGTACGGTCAAGTATCCATACATCATCCCGATTGCGAGTATGGTGTCGGATTTTCAAATTGGCCGGGTACAGCAAGACATCCATGACGGGGTACACGGGTGTCGCTTTTGCGAGCTCTTTGTCCAGATGTGTCTCACTCGTAACCACATTATTGGAGCGATCAGATTGTGCGGTTTTCGCCGCATCGGTACTGCTTGATGATCGCAATTGTGGAAAAGCGGAGCCGGGCGTTGCAGCGGGGATGTTTGATTCTTCGTAGGTGCGCGCGGCCAACAGCAATTCTGCAATCACGGCTTCATGGATTGTCGAGACGCGGTCGCCTCGGGTGATCCGCTCCGTCAGCGACATTTCAACTCCATACATCAAGTCGGGCCGATTCAGATCGACTTCGGGATTCAGAATCGTCAACAGCGGTCGCCCAAATCGATACTGGAGCGCAAATCCATTTTCAAAAACGGGAATGGTCTTCAATCGCGAACCAGCCTCGCCGGCTTCATGCGTTTGCTGTTCCTTCAAGGCTTCGTCGATACTGAATGGGTCTGCTTCTGATGACTGTGCCTGTGCGTTGATACTCACAATATTGAAAGCAATCATGAGACCACACCATGCAACAAATCGACCAACCGAAGTGATCAAATGGAATCTGGTTGTAGAGTATGATTTCATCATCACTGCCATTAAATGCATCACCTATATGGTCATCTGTCGCGACATCACCGTGTCTCTTATCGAGCCGATAACCACGGACGTTCACCCCGCCAGCCAAGAGATGTGCATCTTGCGCCCGGTTGTAGGGATCGGGGATCATTCAGCGAACGAACTAGAGTATGAGCGGGCTGAAGAACGTTACATAACTGTTACATTGGAAGGATCGGCCGTCGGTAGAATTGGTTTCAGGAGATAATCGCGTTCTTATCGAAATTTGGCCAACCCATTGGAGATCATTCAACATGAACACCCGCACAACTACTCTCGCTGCTACATCTGTTGGGCTGCTTATTCTTACGGGGGCAGCGTCGTGGCTCATCGCTCAGCCGCAAATTACTCCATCCGCGAACAACGACGCCCGTCTCGTTGCAGCTAGCGCGTTGGTAACGACAACAGGCAGAACCAGCAACATCCATGAGGAAACGTACCTGCTTTGCGGATCTCAGGAAATATTCGATCAAGCATGGTTAGAACATCAAGGCGATCAATTCAATCGCGCTGCTCAAGGATGGCCGATGACGCCGCAAATTGATTTCGATCAATGCCATGTATTGCTATTGTTCGGCGGAGATCGCGTGAACTGTAACGGCTACCGATATATAGAGGTGATCCAGGAGCATGATGCAATAACATACCGCGTTGATCTCATCACCTACCAAGGATCATCCGTCACCGCGAAAGACTCAGGTGTTGCGGCGCAGCCTTGGGCGATGATTGTGATCCCCTCCACCAAGAAGACATTACTCATCGAAGAGAACATGCAAGGCATGAAGAACCAGCCTCCAAAATGGAAACAGCGCGCCGTGTTTCCTGGTCACATCGGGATCGGCCGCCCCGTCGAAGGGACTCGCCAAGCGCAACAGGCCGATGGACAATGATCGCCAACTCCGACAGGGTTACCAATCTGCTTCCGAGCAGAGCACGGATTGAACACTATTTTCGCTGTGCAAAAGCGAAACTACGTTTTGCGTTGAAAAATGAACTGGCCACGGCGAAAACGTACGGTCTTACACGCACCGCTCTTTTCGCTTGCGGCACGAAATTCGTCGACCGCTCGATTGAGGCCGTCACCCCACCAGCCCTTCACGTCGTAATCATCACCCATAAGGAATCCGCCGCGTTTAACCTTGGGTAAGTAATACTCAAGGTCAGCTTTCACTGCTTCATACAGATGGTTGCCATCGATATACACCCAGTCAAAATATTCATCTTCAAACTGCGCCGCGGCTTCGACGGAGCCTTGCCGATTAATGATGATGCGGTCTGCTTGAATGTCGTTGGCAAATCGCTGCGCGACGGAATCATGCATCGCATCCATCTTCGCTTGCGTCATCGACTGGGCTGTCCCCCATCGCGCTCCTTTGGTGTCACTCTCATCACTGCAATACCATGGATCGATCAGGTGGTATCGACTTGGTTTGGCGACGTCGAGCACACGAGCAGTGAAGTCACCCCGCAAGACACCGATTTCTGCTCCAACAGAGTCGGCGGGCACTTGATCAAAGAGGAAATCACGGCGTGACAATGCCTTCTCTTCAGGAGACATCGGGGTGAACTTCCGAATTATTCGTTGCAATACAGCCATGCAATTGATCTCCAAACCGAATGTGTACCTGCAAAGTCAATGGTCATTGAACCAGAACGACATAATAGGCAGAGTTGATCTGCGGTGTTGCTCCCGCGTCCCATCATCTCTAATGAAAGCGGGCTTGCACAACGACTATTGCACAAGCCCGTTTGATGTTATCCAGTGTGGGATTCTGAAGGCGCCACCTCTCAGAACTCCCCAGCCTCAGCTTATTCCGGGCACAGGATCTGCTTAATACGGCCCAAAGCCCAATCGATCTCTTCCTTGGTAATCGTGAGCGGAGGGGTGAAGCGTAAGACTTGCTGCACGGTGTCCTTCGTGAGAATGCCGACCTTCAGGAACGTGTCAATGTAGTCGTGTGCATTCCCCGCTTCGGTCTTGAATTCGATCGCGTTCAACAAGCCCTTACCTCGAACATCGCAGAGTAATGGGCTATTCATATCGCGAATTGCATTGCGGAAATACTCGCCCAATTCGGTTGCGTTGTCGTTCAGATTTTCGCTTTCGAGTAAACGCATCGAAGCCAGTGCAATTGCACAAGCGAGCGGGTTGCCACCAAAGGTGGAACCATGATCGCCCGGCACAAAGACACCAAGTACGCTGTCCTTACCTACCACTGCGGACACAGGGTAAATCCCGCCACCGAGCGCTTTGCCGAGACAGAACATGTCCGGAGTTACGCCTTCATGGTCGCAGGCCCAATTCTTGCCCGTTCTTCCCATCCCGGTTTGTACTTCATCTGCAATCATGAGTACGTTATTCTCATCACAAATATCACGAACTTCCTTAAGGTATCCAGTGGGTGGCACATTGACACCGCCTTCACCTTGGATAGGCTCAAACAAGAATGCTGCGGTGTTCGGCGTGATCGCATTTCGTAACGCGTTCGCATCACCAAACGGAATAACTTTGAAGCCGGGCGTCAGTGGTCCAAAATTCGCTTTGTAACCCGGGGTCGAGCTGAAAGAAACCACTGTGATGGTGCGGCCATGAAAATTGCCATCGCACACAATGATTTCCGCTTTGTCCTGTGGAATATTCTTAACGGTGTAAGCCCACTTGCGAGCACATTTAACCGCAGTTTCGACCGCTTCTGCACCAGAATTCATCGGAAGCACGCGGTCGAGATTGGTGAGTTTACATATCACTTCTGCAAAATCTGCAAACGTATCGCTATGAAAAGCTCGCGAAACAACGCACAGTTTCTTTGCTTGCTCAAACGTTGCTTCGAGGATGGCCGGATGTCCATGCCCAAAGGACAGGGCAGAATATCCCGCGAGCATGTCCATGTATTTGTTGCCCTCGATATCCCAAACCCAAACGCCTTCCCCTTTGTGAATCACTACCGGGGCAGGGTGATAATTCTGAGCGGTCAATGCTTCTTCACGGACGATGTAATCTGCGTTGCTGGCGGTGGTGTGGGTCATAGTGTCTGTCATCATCGGTTCATTCGCCTTTCATTCAACAAAGTGTAGAAACGCGATGCATGCAACCTCGGGCACCTCTGGATTCACATTTCAGCACTTGAAATATGAAAGAGGAAAAGGCACCTTTATGTCGCATCAATCTTCAAATTGAATCGGCGAGCCGTCCCGCTTCAAATTGCAATCTGAGATATGTCCGACTCAGCGTGTCCGGCCGCGCATGAGGCAAGCCGCCCACAAACGGGGACGGCATTCGGTGAATGCATCAAAATAATAAACGTATTCAAAAACCAGTACAGATGCAATCCAAACTGACGATCGCTCTGAGGACTCCTACTCACCCATCGATCAGCCCATTGGGATTGGTCAATAGTATCTGTCGAATCCCGAGAAACCCACCCCCAAGAGGCAGGATTTCCTGCCGCTCTCCCCGATCACCATTACACGGAAGGCTCATAGAACATGATCTCCGCGATCCCGTTATCTTCATTCATAATGAGGACTTTGGGGCGGTGTTTTGCATATTCCACTTCGTCCACCTGGGCAAAGTGGATCACGATCAGCCGATCGCCCGGCTCGACAAGGTGGGCCGCGGCACCATTGACTTCGATCTTCTTGGAGCCCGCCTCGCCTCGGAATATGTACGTCTCAAATCGTGCGCCCGTGCGGCAATTGGCAACCAAGACCGCATCATTCACCCGCATCCCGGATTCGGCCAAGAGATCGGCATCAATAGTGATGGACCCCATGTAATCAGGGTGTGCGGCCGTCGTACAGGCCATATGAAGTTTGCTGTGGATCACTTTGCGTTGCATGGCAAGTGGAATAATAGTCGAGATGAATGCAAAATGGGCTTGTTGAACATTTTTTCAGGGGATTCCCTTTGGGCGAGATTGATTCGCCTTTATGATGCAGATCCAATTCAGCCAGAATCCCGCAATCAGCCTTGACAAGACGCCGAAAATCGATTGTAATCAGCCTAATCGGTTTTATTGAAAGACTACACCACCCCCCGCCTGCGATTCCAGTTTCGCAGCCCACCTCCTGCCTCTCGCCTTGTACCTGCCGGTTGAGGATTGGCTACCGTTGAAATTCTACTTACCTAGGAATGAGCGAAATCCCATGCGCACGAACCGCACTTCCAATTTTTCTTGTTTGATGCCTTCAATGTATGGCCCAATTCGTGACGCTTTCGTGACTACGACTTTGCTGATCACGATGTTGTTGCTGCATTGTCCAAGTACAGCGATGGCGCAAGCGAGGAATCAACCACAAAAGCAAAAACGCCAACAGATTTCACGCGATCCGATCGTCGACATCTCCCCCATCGCTCACCGACCTCGTCGGTATCGCGTGAAGACGATCACACTCGTGTATTACGCACGCCGTTTTTCTGGTTGGCCTTATGAAATTGGCCTCGTTTGGGGAAACTACGGCGTGTCCGGCGTGACGGGTACAAGTGCGACCAAACCTTCAAACCTGGATTATCGTGTGCCTGCATATTCTGCGCGAACCGATTATGTAGAACCCGATGCAAAGCGACCGCCGAATGAAAATATTATCGTCACTGAAGTACAAGTACCATTTGCTACACAAAGCGGCACACTGCGTTGGGATGAACGCACCCTCAAAGCTGGTCTTCGGCGGACCATCACCAACCAATCCATCAGACCGCTAGGACGCGACTGGGGTAGCCGCTTTCCCGGCACCGTGACCGATCCCCAAGCGCCGGGTGAACAGGTTGTCCAATGGGAGATGAACTTTCCAAACTGGGGAGACCGCCGAGGAATCTCATTCGAATTTGATGTCGAGCGTGAGATTTATTGTTATGACAGTAAAGTTAATGAGCAACAAGCCCTGCGCATCAAACGGCCGGCCGCTTGGTCGCTCCGATTGAGGCCGTTCCTTCAACCTGACCGTTATCTTGAGTCCGATGATGACGCGATCGAGTTATTGTTAGAGCGGTTCACCAAGGGCAATCATGAAAAGGTAACCCCATACCTCTTGGCCAAAGTGATTCTTAAATCAATGCTGCCCATTTGCAAAAACCTGGAAAATCCTACTAGACGGAAATTTGCCCCCAAGCCGCAGCCGGCTGGCCCTCGAATCGGCATTGACCCAAGGCAATCGTTGAACGGCTTAGAACTACGGGGAGCTGCACGGTTTTTAAGTGAACAAGAAGGAACGGAACACGATGCGGTCTGCCTGTTTGTCGCGTTGTGTCGTGCAGGTGGAATACCTGCTCGGCCGGTCGTGGGATTTCATGTTGACAAACCGGACACGCCTATCAGCTGGGCGGAGTTCTTTGTGCCGGACCTCGGTTGGATGCCCGTTGATGTAATGCGTTTTGTACGAAGCCCAGGATTCGCAAACAAATTGGATCAAGCGTGGCCACGCTTTGGATCATTTGAAAATCTGAACAAGCGTATTCCGCTCGCGCACCGATTTGAACCCACCGCAAACGCAGCCACGACTTCCGGCGCACCGCTGTTGTGGGGCGCGGACCCGTACATTGATTTGCCTTTGGTGCAATGGACACTCTGGGAATCACACGAGCTCGGCACCAAAACCGGGTTGGGCGGAAGATGATCTCGCGATGGAAGTGATGTCGATGTAGATGTAGATGTAAGCCAAAGACTAACGGCTTCAATTAAGCATACGACTGGATGAGCAGTGTTCCTTCGTTCCCATTGCACATTAGAGCATAGATTTCGCGGGAGGTTCGGGGAACGCAACATACGCTGACGGGATCAACTCGGGCGCATCGCGATCTTCAGTCATGACCGCGGTGCGATATCCCGGCCGCAATGCTGAAGCGGACCATTCGCCTGATGCATTCATCACCAAAACAGCGACTTGATGGTGTGGCTGCACATCATACATATCGACAATGCGATCGATGACAACACGAGCTGCTTGTGCGGGTGAGTCACCCATGCGCAATCGTTCTATCGCAAGAAACGAACCGCACACCCCCATGATAAGTTCACCCGTGCCTGTTGCGATCGCACAACCGATAGAGGGCTCACAATACAATCCATGCCCGACGATGGGTGAGTCGCCAACTCGGCCGGGCACTTTGAAGGCCATGCCCGACGTCGAACATGCTGCAGCAAGATTGCACTGCTTATCCAAGGCTAAAACGCCCACGGTGTCGTGAAAACGATTGCATGCATTCGCTTCGGGATCATCAGGATCGACTTTGATACCTTTAACCTCTTCGATATTCCGTGGCGGTATCCACCCGCGAAAGCGATCATCATTTTCTAACGTTGCTGCATCTTCCTGCCACGTGTTGAATACGTCTTCTGCTTTCGACGTGAGTAAGTCAGTGTCAATCGGCAAGCCGCACGCCTTTCCAAAATCATCTGCTCCCGCGCCTGCCAACAACACATGATCTGTACGATCCATGACAAGCCGAGCTAATGATACTGGATGACGAACATGTTTCACCGCGCATACCGATCCGCATCGAGCGGGTGAGACCATCACTGCACCATCGAGCGTGACGCTTCCACCACGGTCCGGCAATCCACCTAACCCTACGGAATCGACCTCGGGATCATCCTCAACCGCGACACATGCTGCTTCGACAGCATCAAGCGCACTGGTTGATGATGTCGTGTCAGGAATATTCAGCAAAGGCCAACCCGCACGATTGGCAGTTCGGCCGAACGACCACGTGGAGAGTAAGACTGGTGAGCACGATGAGGGAGTTTGTTTATTCATGTGTGAGAAGACAATTTGAGGCGAAGTGTGCGACGACTTTCACCCACATTTAGTTTAGGGTTCTGGATTCTCATTAAGAAATTGGGCATAGCGACCATCCTGCTCAGTCTCATCCCATAGTCGACGTAGAAACTCACGTGCAATAGACGCCTGCGGATGGAGCATGGTCATCTCCGGATGTCGGGACTTCTGGTATTCGACGATACCGGCGTACCCTTGAATCAATGCAGATTCTGCCTCGTCATACGCATGGCGTTCGTACAAACATTGGCCAAGATACAAGCGAAAGATCGCCCGGTAGAATCGTCCCACGTGATCTTCACGGGTCGTTGCCTCAATGGCTTTGGCAAGAATATCCTCTGCATCTTCGAACTGTTTGAGGTCTATCAAATCTACTGCGAGATTGGTAGTGACGACACATGTATCCAACTCGTTCGGCCCCCGGAAGTCGACTGCGGCGCGTTGCACATCACGAAAGATATCGACTGCTCTCTCTTTGTCAGTAGGCCGAATAAGAAACGCCCACTCATTCAACTGTCGAATCGCATCATCAGGATTGCTTTTGAGAATGATACTGCGCGCGGAAAGGAACTCGTCCATCAACGGTGCCGCCTCATCAGCCCGCAACTGTCGCTGCAAGAGCATCGCCAAATTGCCAATGGCGAGAATCGTATGCGGATGGGTATCTCCTTCGATACGCCGCCGAGCATCGACCGTTTCACGGGCGAGTGATTCTGCTCTATCAATCTGATTCAAGTGAACGTACACACGGGCGAGGCTTTGCTTCGTTTCAAGTGTCTCAATATGATCCGGTGCCAAGACACGAGTACGTCGCTCAAGCGTATCCTCAAGGAGAATGCGAGCGTCGTCATATTTTCGTTGGAGGTAGAGAAGATAGCCCATGTTGTTGGCTGCATACAACGCTTGCGGATGATCTTGACCGTGATGCTCCCTGTACCCCTGATGCGCCCGCATGAGCCAATCTTCAGCCTTTTCAAGCGACTTGAGTAACCGAGGATCATTAGCTTGTCCGGGGTTGATCGGCGGAGCCTTCCGCAAATGCAGCACGCCCAGATCATTCATCACCATCAGCGTCCGCAAATCTGATTCACCGAAACGCTCCAAGTGAAACTGATACGCGGATTCCAAATGCTGTTGTGCTGCATCAATATCATAGAGATTCAATTCCACATGCCCAAGCTCATATTGTGAGAGCATGGTGTTAACATGATCTATCCCCAACTTTGCCTCACGTGTCGAAAAGGCCTTTGAGAGCAGGTCGTATGCTTCAGGATACAACCCGAGTTGTCGCATGGTTACGCCCGCATCATGTCGCATGGCGGCAAGTTCAAGTGGCTGATTTTGCAACCCCTGTTCTGCAGCATGTAGCATTTCCGTTAGAATTTCTACCGAAGTTTTTTTCTGCCCTTGCGCGTTCAGCGGATTGATGGATTCAAAGACCTGTTTCGTCGATTGACCCAGCCCGGCGGCTTTGTCGTCCGCACTCATCCAGTTCAACGCGAGCACCGTAATAATCACGGTGATGATCGGAAAGCTGACAATTGCTAACCCCACACTGGTGACAAGGACCTTGTTACGCTGAGCGAACTTTCGAAATTGATACCACGCGCTGGCGGGCCGAGCGAGGATGGGTTCATCATGCAAATACCGATTAAGGTCATCCGCCAATTCTTTCGCAGATTGATACCGCGCATCTTTGTCCTTGGCGATCGCCTTGTTGATAATAGTTTCTATATCGCCGGACCACGCAGCATCGATCCGACTAATCGGCTCCGCTGTGGTTTCCTCGATCATGCGAATCGCTACGGGGATAGGCTTGGCGGTAACGTCATACGGCAAACGCCCGCTCAACAGCTCATATAGAACCATCCCCAGAGCATATACATCAGATCGCGTGTCCACGTCGTCCGGCCGACCTCGCGCCTGCTCCGGACTCATGTATTGAAATGTCCCGACCAGTTGCCCGACCTCAGTGTGCATCGTGTTCGTCGCCGTCATTTCCGGGTCCGCTAGACGAGCAACTCCAAAGTCCAGAATTTTCGCTTGGCCATCGGATTCGACGAGAATGTTGCCCGGCTTCAAATCTCGGTGAATGACACCTTGCTGATGGGCATGTTGCACACCTTCACATATTCGAATGAACAGCCGCAACCGATCTTCGGTCGACATGTTCGTCGCCAGTTGGACGAATTCAACGACCGGCACACCTTCGATCAGCTCCATCGCAAAATAGGGTTGCGCGCCGAACTCTGTGTCTGCGGTCCCCGCTTCGTAAATCTGCGCGATGGCCGGATGATGCAAACGAGCTAAGACCGCTGCCTCATGACGAAAGCGTCGAAGTAAGTGGTGGCTTGGTACATTTGTACGGATGACTTTAAGGGCAACATCTCGATCCGGTTCAGCTTGCCGTGCCCGATACACAACTCCCATGCCTCCCATGCCGAGGACACCTTCAATGTGATAGCCCCCTATTTCCTGGGGTAAACGAGGCGTAAAGGAGTCTCCATTCTCAGGTGAATACGAACCCGCGTCCGCCGCTGCTTGCGCAAATATCGCGGCCATGGAAGTGTCAGTTACACTCTCCGGCAGCATATCCGAATCATCCTGTTCGTCGACCGCCAACATCCGCTCAACTTCTGCCCGCAGTTGCACATCATCGCCGCAGGCTTCATCGAGAAAAGACGCAACCGCATCTGCATTCTTCTCCTGCACATCACACGCCTTGAAGAAGATCGACTTCACCCGCTCGTATTGTGGAGTGCTGCCATCAACCATCAGGAGTATCTACATCATTGGATGGAGCATCAGAATTCACGCTGCTGGATGCGTCGTCTGTCGAGCTGAGTTGATCCTTCAACCAGGCGCGTGCCCATCGCCATTCATTCTTGACGGTGCCGGGCGAGACGTTGAGTAATTGCGCCGTTTGCTCGATACTCAACCCCGCAAAGAATCGCAACTCTACGACTTGATACGTCCGTCCATCCTTCGCTTCGAGTGCAGATAGCGCATCATGCAGAGCAAGTGCATCCAAAGGGGAAGCATCCTCCTCGGAGATGCCGGAATGCATCGTCACTCGATCCGCGTTCCCACCTCGTTTTTCTGCATGACGTTTGCGGGCATAATCAGCGAGCACATAGCGCATCGCATTGGCGGCCACCGCAAAGAAGTGGGTTTTGGAATGCTCGTTGAGAGATTGATGATCCACCAGCCGGACAAATGCTTCGTGCACGATTGCGGTTGGCTGAATCGTCACCTGCGGATGATGAGCTCGCCCCATGTAATGTTGGGCCAATCGGCGTAATTCATCGTAAATATCGGGCCACAGCTGCTCACGAGCATCACCCCCTGACTCTTCCGCCAAGGTGCGTAGCAATGTTGTTCGCTCAATTTGATCCATGATTGGCCCCTATCCAAGGCTCTCAGGCAAGATATGCGGAACCAATTGTGGGCCGATTCGCCGTAGATAAATACTCTTCCACCCGATCATATCATAAATACCCGACTGATTCGGCCGATCTGCTGTATAATGGAATGATAGAAGGTCCGCCGCCGTTCGGCTGCAGGTCACCAATTTGAGAATATGGTCGCCCGTTTACATACCAAGCGATCTTGAGGGGATTTCACATGATCGCGCATCGCATACTGCCAATCACTTTTGCCCGACGTATCAAGCCCTTCACGGGCATCCTCATTTTCGCCCTGCTGATTATGGCTACTCCTGTCGTTCATGGGCAAGCAATCGTTGATGTCGGGTGCGTCGACAATGGCGGCGACTGTTTCGAAATCTTGAACCCGAATCCGGTTTTTATCAACGTAGGCGACGAAGTCCAATGGTTGTTCGATCCATCATGTGGCGAACCGCCTTGCTCAGGCCGATGCGAAATCAATGTTCCGCCCGGCCCCGGCTTCCCTGGCTTCAATGATCTTGTCAACGTCCCCGGATTTTCAAATGTTACCCCACCCTTTGGGCAGCAAGGCGTGTTCTATTACTCCCTCGAGTGTTCACCCGCCATCATCGGCACCATCATTGTCGGTAGCCCTGCACTCAAAATCGTCATCACAGGCCCATGCCCAGGGACGGCAACGGTTGATGTTGCAGATGCTACTGCGGGTGCAAAAATTCACATCGTTTATGGATTCGCATCCGGCCAGACCCAAATACCCGGTTGCCCTGGCATGAGTGTTGACATCAAAAAGCCTCGCATCGCTGGGACCCGCACCGCGGGCAGCGATGGCAAAGCAACTCTCAAAGGCCCTGTGCCTTCGGGTGTTTGTGGCACGCTCTCAGTGCAAGCAGCAGAAGTTTCCAACTGTCGAAAGAGCAACGTCGCCAACTTCTAAACCCGTTGTATCGAATCAACGCTCTTGATTGCAGCATTCAATTGGGATCTGTATGCGTGCGCTCATCAGATTTGATCTGAAGTCGATCGTAATCAATGTTGTACCCTCCCATCCGCTACAATGACCTCAACTATTCACGTGATGACGACGATGTTTCATCTACGTGATGAACACTTGTCATTGAGGATCCACCTGCAGTATGGCTGAAGCGTTTACCCAATCTCATCTCAAGGAATGGACCCACCAATTGTGCCGCACATTGGACGATGTCGATGTGATTTACCGGAAGCGTAATCGCATCGTCATTCGTACACATGTCGAGCAACATGGCTCCGTGATTGTCAAAATGTACGCCCGACCAGATTGGAAAGGCTTTCTCCGCCGAGTTACCCGAAGCGGAACGTGCGATTACGATTGGAAAGGGCTGCTCGCATTTCAACGAATCGGCGTTCGGGCCCCCGAGCCGCTTGGACACTGTCATATACCGGCCAACCCCGCCCATTTTACCGATGCGATTATCATGGAAGATCTAGGCGACTGTACAACCGCAACTGATCATCTCAAGATGTTGATCGAAGACAATCGAATCGATGATCAACTCGCATTTGAAGAGGCGTTGATCGTCATCACCCAACAGATCATCGAAGGCGGATATGTCGATACGGACCATGGCTTGGTCAACTCGCTCGTCCGAACCGACGGTGAGCTGTGCCGCATGGATGTAGAACTCGTCCGCAAAATCCACTCGCCACATTCCAAACGATCTCGTACCGCTTATGGCTTCATGTTTGGCAGGTTGCTGTCGTCGTATATCTTTGCGGTGCAACCAGATGTACAAGCGGTCGAATCATTTGCATTTAGAGTTAAAGAGCGGATGCATCCATCCACACTCGCTTGGCAAATCGCCGCACAATGCGTGGACATGGCCACCGAACGCCAATTCCAAGAAATCGGCCTACGCATGACCATCACCCTGCCGTAACACTCGACACAACGATTGCGGCTTCGCCGATATCTTCTACACACACCATCCAAACCACACACCGACGCGCCCGCTACCAAGCGTCGTTCCTGTTAGCAAACGCCATTCCTACCACCGATCGCCATTCCTACCACCGATCGTCATCCCTGCCCACTATCGTCGTTCCTGCCCATTTTCGTCATTCCAGCGAAGGCTGGAATCCATCTTGCTTGCTTCGATTGGAGATGATTGCACAAACTGTACAGAACGGCCGAATGCAACGTGCCGCGCGGGTGATACACAAACGCTATGTCCCGCAGAAGAATGGACTCCAGCCTTCGCTGGAGTGACGGCGGGTGGGGCTGGACTGGTACGACAGGCGGATAGTGCTGGAGTGACAACCGGCGCGCGGGGAGGTGAATGACGGTTCGAATGTGTACCATGCGCATTCTCATTCAATGCACGTACAGGATCGCTGCAATCTGATCAATGGCCATTTGGATCAGAAGATGTGGAATCAACGGGAACCATAGATTTCACATCGATGGTGTATTCAAAGTTGACAAACGGGCCAACCAAGGGCGGATCTGTGAATAGACCTTCCTCTGGTCGGTCTTTGTCCAACGTGAGCATGGTGTGAAAGATCCCGTTCAGCCGAAACAAGGTCGGCTTGTCACTCGTCGTTGATGTCACAGATGGATCATTCGCAGCGTTGTCAAGGCCAGTGTCGTTAGACATGTTGCTGTCTCGCACTCGCCGAATAGCCGTGGCCAGCCGGCGTGGAACTTCGATCACATGGACCACACTCCATGCGGCGGCAGAGTCGTTCGGATCAACGACTCGCAGACTCACATAAGCAGCACCCGATTCGAGGACTTCGACGCTTCTGATATCGCAAGTCCAGGTAATGCGATTCGTAAGCTCGCGATTGGTTCGAGAGATCCAACCCTTGGCTTGGCGAAAGAAGGCCACCCGATCGCGATCGCTTTCAATGGCCAGTGCGCCAAGCGCTTCATCAAACATACGTCGAGAAGCCTGCAAAGCAGCCTCGGGAGAGGCAAGCGGGTTGCCCTCAGGGAGCGTGTAGGCATCAGGGTCCGCTGGTGCGGCATTGGCGGGCTGAGCATCATCCTTGCTGTTTCCAGATTGCAGCTCCAAGACGGTTATTCGTCGCTGCGCATCACGTAATTGGGTGGTCAAAGTACGGACTTCAGCCTGTAGCTGCCGAATCTGCTCCTGTAAATCAACCACGCCATCCTCGTCAGCCGGCTGACCAAGCGTTGGCGATATCCACACCAGTGTGAGCAAAATACTGAGAGCCACGGCCCAACGGGACACTCTTGAGAATCGCCCTAGACTGAGCATAAATTGATCATTTTGGGCGATTTTGGCAACTAAGAGCCGTTTTGGCGATGGGTGAAGCATGGGTTCATGTTCTCCGGTTTCATTCATCATTTGGCAAAAGCAATGGCTGATTTCGATGTTTCATTGAACCCGACTGCTGTGCGGTCGAGTAGAATATGTCGGTAGGCTAATGAAAAGGGTTGAGCCAATTGCTTTACCCATAGGGACATGCGGGCCGAATGAAGTGGGCGGATTCAATGCTTGCCCACACAAAATCGAACCGTTGCAGGTGGTATTTGCGTATGATAACGCAGAAAGTCATCTTTCCGTAACAGGAATTGGATGAGAATCCAAAAAAGAGAATGACTTCAGCCAACTGATTCCACCGATGATTGAATGGATGATGAACCGGTCGGACACTACCTCCCACAAGCCGGCATCGCTAGCACTACTCCAGCATCTGCAATGACGTAGATTGTTGGAGCATGAAGGAAAACGGAATTATGGAAGACATTCGCAATCTTCTCGCTCGAGCCGGCCGCAGACTGAGTCTGAACACCTATCTCAATCGGCTCCATTTGGTGTCCATCGGGATCGCAGGGTTCGCATTACTCATCGTCCTTGCGTGGCTCACCTTACCTACATTTAATTCCATCATTGCATGGACGTGGGCGGCCCCCGTGTTGGCTGGCCTATCTGCCATCATTGCGATGGGATTATGGATGCGTGCCCGACCTACGGAGTTGCATGTGGCAATTGCCGTCGATGATCGATTAGAATTGCGTGAGAAAATCTCGACTGCGATGGTGTGTCGCAACCGTGACGATGGATTTGCACAAGCTGCAGTCGATGATGCAATCCAGGTTGCTCGGGATCCGAAAACGCAAGAACGAGTTGGTCGCAAATTTCCCGTTGTGTTGCCGAACCGCTGGTGGGTAAGTCCTGCAATTGCGGGCATCGGTGCTGCAGCCGTGTTATTTATTCCTCCGTTTGATCTCTTTGCCAGCGACGCGATTGTTTTGACGGATGCGGAGCAAAAGGAAATTCTCAAGACAAATGAAGAAGTCGACAGCGTCATTGATGAAGCGATCAAAGCCATGAAGGCGGACAAGAGCAAGATCAAGATCGAATCGGACGCACCATCGAGTGATGTCGAGAGTGCGGAAGAGCGCAATAAGCTAAGAACGCCTGAGGATGTCAAGAAAGATCGCTTCAAAGATTTGAAAGCGGTTGAGCGGCAGCTGCGTGAACGAACCGAAGGCGAACAAGCCAAGGCGCTCGAAGAAATGGAACGCCGACTTGCCAAACTCGATTCCCAAAAAGGAAATGAGGTCGGCAACCAACTCACCGCAGCGCTCAAAGCGGGCAATTTTAAAGAAGCCAAAGCCAAGCTTGCAGAACTCCAGAAGAAACTGGAAGAAGGCAAGATGGATGATGCACAGAAAAAAGCGATGGCGGATCAACTCAAGAAGCTTGCGGATCAGATGGAACAACTTGCGAAACAAAACGACGCGATGAAAGATGCGCTTGCACAAGCAGGTTTGGATCCGAATTTGGCGAATGACGCTCAGGGTTTGAAGCAGGCTTTGCAGCAAGCGCAAAAGAATGGAAAGATGACGGCGCAGCAAGCGAACAACATGATGAAGCAAGCTGCCGCCATGCAACAGGCTGGCCAAATGATGCAAAAAATGGGCCAAGGCATGAAAAAGATGGCGGGCCAAATGCAACAGCCCGGCCAAAATGGCGCTATGCAGCAAATGGGACAACAGCTATCCCAAATGGAAATGACGCAACAGTCCATGCAGCAAATGCAAAATCAATTGAATAAGATCGCGAGCCAATGTGACAAACTCGGCCAAGGCCAAGGCATGTGCAACAAGCCAGGCAACGGCCTTAGCCAGGCGGCAGCAATGCAGCAATGGCAACAGCAAATGAGCCGTGGCGGCGGTATGGGCCAGAAAGGCCAAGGCAGTGGCGGGCGAGCCAGCCGGTTGGAATCCAAAGGTGGATTGAATGCAGATAAGGTCAGCGTCAAAATGAATCAAGGTGCGATCATCGGCGAACGCTACATTGATTCCGATGGCATTATCAAAGGTGAATCGCTTCAAGATTTCATTGAGCATGTGGCGACTTCAACCGCACGCAGCAATGAAGAACTCGAAGAGAACAAGATCTCAGCAGAGTACAAAGATGCAATCAAGAGCTACTTCGGTGAGCTTGATGCTAAGGTCAAACCGCATGTCGTCAAGGTTGAAGAGGATTCAACCACCGAGAGCGAAAATGAAGGAACAGACGACAACTAAGAAGTCCATCCAATTGAGTTCTTAAACTATGTGACCGAATTTTGCAACCCCGCCCATACTGACATGGGCGGGGTTGTTTATTGGTGGCCGTTTGATGATTACAATCTGCAGACATCACCCGGCTTGGGGATACGGCGTGTTCGTTGATGATGGTTGTGAGCTTGCGGTCTTGATCGTTGAGATCGGATAGACCTCGTCGAGTGTGCGCTCGAGCTGCTCTGCATCTGATGCGATCCAAACGAGAATTGCACTGGCATGCAATGTGTCAACATAGTGGAGCGCGATCGGCAGGTATTGCCGACTCGTCACCATGATCAGGTCGCCATCGTGACAACGCAAGGGGAGCAAGTGATACTTGTGCGCATCCTCGGGTGTGATTTCGTTCTCGACGGCAGAGTCGCGGTGTTGTTGATCAAGATCGACTTCGGGTGCATATTCCAAGTACTGCTCGGACCAAGCACGCCAAATAGCGGTTTCGTGAATGCTGAACATCTCAGATGCGATGCGTCCAAACGGGCGGTAGACTCGACGTTGTTCCGTGAGGATCATGGCCAATTCTTCGTTGCTGAGTTCGCCGTAGTGAACGAGAAGTTCGCCGATCCGTTTGAACATCGTGAATCACCTCTCTATGCCTGCTGCGGGGGGCACGAACACACCTAATCCAATTTCACGGCATGGCGATGGTCAATGGAGTCCGTTCTCGAGGTGAGACCTCGGAACGATTGAACGAAAGCCTTGCAAATATCGCATCGACCGAATTGGGAGGAGGCTTCACCAGTGGTGAGGAATCGGTCGGCATGGAGTAGCAATCATGCGGAAAGACACTCAAACGAGCCACGCAAAGTGCCCAGATGGTGATGATCAAGGAGGTGAGAAATGCACTAGGATCGCTGAGCGATTGCACGTCGTTGCTGCTGAGATTGCCACATCACATCCGGCGTCGCGCTATGTCGATGCAAGTACCTACGCGGGATACGACCGGAAATACCGCACAAAATTTCGTACGGGATCAGATTGATCGATTTGGCAAGGTTGATCAGGTTATTGGATGCATCGGGATCTTGGCTGAGTAATTCGACCGACGATCCGACTTGGGCTACATCTTCCGGAATGTCTGTAAGATCAACGGTGAATTGATCCATACTGACGCGACCAATAACCGGAGCAGACCAGATGCCATGGTGATCGGTGCCCGCCAATCGCAAGGCAGGTTGGATTGAGGGAGTATTGTCCACCAGTCTTGATGCTGCAGGGAGGAGAGGCGATTTCTTGCGGGTGTCTTGGGTAGAAGCATCGAGCCTCACCATTCCGCTATTGGATAATTGAGTGGGAAATCCATCTGCGTAGCCTACGGGAATGAGACCAACTCGAGTGCGCCGCGATGCGACAAAGGTTTGTCCATACCCGATCGGTGTCCCGGCATCGATCCATTTGATATGTGCTATCGAACTCACCCATCGCACGATTGGTTGCAGGTCTGGAGTATCCACGTCATCCGCCGTGCTTGACGATGAACCGGACGGATACCCAATCCAACCTAGCCCAATGCGAACCATATCCAAATGAAAGCGTTGGCCATAGGCGAAAGTGGCGTCGGTATTGGCCGCGTGAAAGGCCGTCGTTTGCAAAAGATCTTCATCAAATTCTTGCGCGAGTAACGCAAATTGGTCAAATTGGCGGTGCGTAGTGTCTGATTCGGAGTCTGCACATGCAAAATGGGTGAACAACCCCGCCAAATGGAGTCGGCGATGATTCAGGATGTGTCCCACCACGCGAGATGCCTCTTCTGGGGTCATTCCACCTCTGCTCATCCCTGTATCGACCTCGACATGCAACGGCAAAATGCAGCCAAAGGTGTCTGCGATTCGAATGAGTTGTTTCAGATGTTCAAGATCATGGACCACGAAATGCAGTCGCCCGGAGATCATCGCCCGGTACAGGACATCATGGCGATCCAGGTGCCGAACCGGCATGAAGATCAGGAATCGACCATTTACACCTGCACCGATGAGCTCGCGTGCCTGATCGGGAGTGAAGACCGCCATGGTTTCCACGCCGAGTTGCTGCAGGCGAGACGCGATGGGAGCAGCCCCAAGGCCATACGCATCTGCCTTGATGACCGCGCAGATTGAAGTGTCGGCATCGATCGTCTGGCGAATGACCTTCAGGTTGTGGGCCAGCCGATTGAGGTCGATTTCAAGATAACTCGTCGCGGACTGCTTCATAGGTGGGTGATTGTAGCCGTGGTTATTCGGTCGCTGGTTTGAGAAAGAGCAGGCTTCTGAACAGGAAATTCGCTCATGGGCACTTCCTGTTCTATCGTATGAAGACTTGGTGCAGCATGAAATAAGTGCTGTCCTCACAAATACATGTAGGTCGGCACTCAAAGACATTATTGCGTGCCTGCGATCGAATCGCTCTTGGAGGCATCCTCCAAGGCTCGATAGGTAAGTAAAGTGTACAGATCTTATGAGTGACGTTTTTTCTACAGATACCAAATTTTCAGAACTCGGATTGCGCGACGATGTCCTCAAAGGCATTGACGCCATGGGATTTGAATTCCCTACGGAGATCCAGGCAGAGCTCATCCCGCTTATCATGGACGGCAAAGATGTCTTTGGTCAAGCACGCACAGGGACAGGTAAAACCGCGACCTTCGGCATTCCACTGTTGCATATGCTCGACAAGGACACGCCCGTACAGGCGTTGATCCTCGTTCCGACGCGAGAATTAGCCATTCAGGTAGCAGTCGAACTGGAAGACATTGGCCGATTCACCCCGATCAAGACCGTCGCAGTCTATGGTGGAGAGCCGATCAACAAACAGATCAGCCGCCTCGAAAAAAATCCACATATCGTCGTCGGAACGCCCGGCCGCGTGATGGATCTGCAAAATCGTCGCATTCTAAAATATCACAACATCCAATACACGATCCTTGATGAAGTCGATCGCATGCTCGACATCGGCTTCCGCGATGACATTCGCCGGATCCTGCGTGGGATGAGCGGGCATCCGCAAGCGATCTTCGTCTCCGCCACCCTCTCCAAAGAGGTAGAGAAGTTGGCCAAGGAATTCATGACGGATCCGGTCAAAATTGAGGCGGTCGCAGGATCTCTGACCGTGTCACAGGTGGAAATGTCTTACACCACCGTGCAGCGTTGGGATAAGATGCGTTTGCTGTACCATTTATTGACGCATGAAGAACCTGACCTCACGCTCGTTTTTTGTAAGACAAAAGCAACGGTCGATAAGGTAGCAGCATTCTTGCGTAAGAAGGATTTGGAAGCCCATGCGATCCATGGCGACATGCCACAGCGCAAACGCAATCAAATCGTCAAGCATATGCATGCGGGCACATTGAGCGTGGTGGTCGCCTCTGACTTGGCGGCCCGAGGATTGGATATCACGGGAATCACACATGTGATCAATTACGATGTTCCTGAGGATCCTGAGATCTATATCCATCGCATCGGCCGAACTGCGCGGGCGGGGCGTGAAGGGGTTGCATGGAGCTTTGTAACACCCGATGATGGCAAACTGTTGACGCAGATCGAAATGCTCGCCAATCGTGAAATCCCATTCCGCGAGTATCCAGAATTCAAGCATCGAAACGATCCGCCGAACTTTGGCAAGAAGAGTGACGCCGCCGCCAAGGAAGCTCCCGAGCCTGAAAAGAAAGCACCCGTAAGCCGCCTGCAAGGGCAGCCTGAAGTGTGGAAATCAAAAGAGCAGGTCGATAAGACAAAATTCCCGGATGGCGTGGTTCCCAAGGGCAAGCCTAAGCGCACATTGGGCGGCAAGACGCGCACTCGAAAACGCGAATGGTAATCGAATCCTACTTCAGGAACATTCATGCAAATTATTCGTTTTGGCACGGAAGAAGTTGAGCAAGCAATACGGTCAAAAGCGCCGATCGTTGCTCTTGAGACTGCGGTGCTGACGCATGGGTTGCCTGAACCTGAGAATATTGAAATTGTCAAAACAATGGCCGCTGCAGTGCGAGCGCAAGGAGCTATTCCTGCTGTTGTTGGTTTGGTTGATGGGACTCTCATCGTCGGCTGCACGGATGAGCACATCGAGTTATTGGGTAATGCAGATACCAATGCCCGTAAAATAAGCATGCGTGATCTTGCGATTGGAATTGCAGATAATTCGCACGGCGGTACAACAGTAGCATCCACATTGTGGGCTGCTCACGCTGTCGGCATTCGCGTGTTTGCGACCGGCGGGATAGGCGGAGTGCATTACAATTGGGTTGGCACCTTTGATGTTTCCGCAGATTTGGATGAATTAGCCCGTCGGCCAGTCTGTGTAGTGTGTTCGGGTGCTAAATCTATATTAGATATCCCCGCCACTTTGGAAGCTCTTGAAACAAGAGGCATTCCAGTACTCGGTTATCAAGTTGATCAATTCCCACAATTCTATTCGCGTGGATCGGATTCAATTGCCGTTACGCATCGTGCAGATACCGTCGACAAAGTGGCCGCGACATGCGCCTTACACTGGGATGGATTGGGAGAACGTTCTGCGGTGCTACTCGCCAACCCTTGTCCAGAACATGTTGCCTTGTCCCAAAGTTGGATGGATGGGATTATCACCGAGGCAGTAAGCAACGCACGTTCTCTAAACGTACGCGGAAACGCGCTGACGCCGTTCTTATTGAATTATGTTTCCAAGAAATCGCAGGGGAAATCAATGCTTGCAAACCTCGCGCTCCTCGAATCAAACGCCAAGGTTGCGGGTGAATTGGCTGTCCAGCTAGGCAAAGTCTAGTTGCCTTGCGATGTGTTGGCGGTCAAGAGGTTTCCCGAACCAAGCTCGGCAACACATTCCTGGTTGATTCTGATCTCGATGCGCCATTCGCCAGGCTCAAGTGACCACGATCCAAACCCTGCATCAAAAATACATGCTTGATAGCCATCGTTGATCGCGATGATCGCGGAATGCGAATCACCACCGACTACTGTTCGGCGGGCAAATGCCAATGTTCGTGAGCGGTTATCCGCAAAGACTCCTTCAAAAGACCCCTCTACAAGTACTTGGTATTCATGTCGCAATGCTGATAATGCTCGCGTCGTGGCTAAGACCTCTTGATCCCACGATGATTCGTCATCCCAAGGCATAGGAATGCGTGACCGTTCTGCATCTTCGCCTTCGAGACCGATCTCAATTCCCTGAAACAACAACGGCGATCCGGGCAAAGTGAATTTGAATACAAGTGCCCTCAGCAACCGCTCACGCGACTGCACATCGTCACGAAACCGGCCCAAATCATGATTATCAAGATAATTCCAGCAATACGGGTGGTTCACTTCCGGATAAAGATCGATCCACATGCGCAAACGGGCGAGCAATGTTTCAGGCGAACAATCTTCTACGAAATAGCACTTCATAGCTTCACGAAACGGAAAATTCGTAACGCCATGCGCTAACTCGTTGGTAAAATAATGTTGGGCAAAATTCCAATCCTCCACGAGCACTGGCTTCGGAGCAACATGATCCGTCAATCGCTTCAAAAATGCTTGCGGCAACAAGTGCGCTGCATCTAAACGCCACCCATCCACGTTGTGCCAACCGTCAAGTATCTCAAGAATCGCTTGCTGCACTTCTCCATTCTGCGTATCGAGTTTGGGTAATCCTGATCCACCCATCCACCCCATTGCATGCTCATCATCGCGCATGACATACATGCGTTTGCGCATCACGGGATCCACATGCCACGGATGATCAATACCCGTGTGGTTGAATACACCATCCAAGAATACTTTAATACCATTCGCATGCATTGCATCGACCATACGATCAAAGTCCGCTCGGCTTCCCAGTGCTGCATCGGGCTTTGTGTAATCAATCGTGTCGTACCGATGTGAAGTCCGTGCCGCAAAGATCGGGTTGAGGTACACTAGAGTCACGCCAAGCGATTTGAGATGCGGGATGGACTGTTCAATTCCTTCAAAATCACCACCAAAATACGTCTTCTGATGCGTTTTCATCGCCGTCAACCGAGTGGGGTCAGTGGATATGCCGATCGGTTGACCGTGCCATTTCCATGCGCCAGGGCGTGGTGTGATCGCAGGGTTCCCATTTCGGAATCGATCTGGAAAAATCTGGTACACCACTTCCGCATGTTTTCGGAAATCAGCCATTCGCTTTGCTTTCATCAATGATGGGAGCGGAGCCGTTGCCGCGTTGTTAGGCTATTCAATATAGCCCAAATCGCGCAACCGATCTTCCAGGACCTTTTCTTCTTCCTTCGAGAATTTTGGCTGATCGCTTCCTTGGCCAGTCGGATCGTCGTTGCTCGACAAAAACGGAATGTTGTCCTCTTGCTTGAATTGCACCGGGTGTGCTTCCAGCCAACTGGGATTCATCGCTTGCGTAAGAACCCTCCCATCCATGCAAGATGGAATGCTAACCCCCTGCAAGTGCAAGATGGTTGGCGTAATATCGAGCAATCGCATGTGATCTGCCTTGCCAGTTTTTGCAAATGCTTTCCCATAGCCGACAAACACGCCATGAATCTGATGGTCACCCGAAATCACTTTCGGATCTTCACCCGGCATGACGGATAGCTCTTCCTCAGGCATTGCATACCCGTCAGGCATTGCAACCCCTTGAATAACGATATCTTCGCGCCAACGTACAAGGATATCTTCCGCCGGCCCTACATGGGGCCCGTTGTAGATCTCGTCTTGGAAAAAGACATCGCGGACGATCGGCTCACCCGAAATACTGTCTTTCATCCCCATGAGCTTAGTGCGCAATTCGTCCATCAGTGCGTCAGCATCTTTCGGATCGACAATGCCTTGCCCTTCGCGTCCTTTGAGATTCAAGCGAAGCCGAGGGAATTGTGCATCTGAATACACTCGCGTCTTTGACCAATCCACCCCTGCAAAGAGTGCTTTGGACTGCGCCCAATTGCGCAGACCCGGCAACATCCGTGCCAATCGTTCTTTGGTCTTTCGACCTGTGTTTGCAGCAACAAGCTTGAGAGCGCGGCTTACTAAGTTCGGCTTTTGTCCGCCTTTTTCGTAGACCAAATAGCCGTGCGCTTCAAGCCAACGATTCAGTTGGCTGCTCACCGGACACTTGTGCCCGAAGCCGTGATCGGAAATAACAACCACCGAATCATCTTCGTGCATGTGATCGAGAATATACCCCAGCATGTCATCGAGTGTGCGGTAGACGTCATCAATGACGCCCTTGAATTGCGCAATCTCTTCAGCGCTGCATTCTTTGTGTTTCGGATGGGTGGGGTCCATCCATTTCCAAAAACAATGTTGGGCAGCATCCAGTGAGCGGAACACGAACAGCAGACAATCAACGGGCATCTCGTCGAGCATCACCTTCATGGTTTTGCTCTTGGAATCCAATTCATCGCGAAGAAGATCTACTGCTTCTTGAATGTTCCCACGTGCAATTGCACCAGTAAGGCCGGGCTCAATGACGTACTCGCAACCCATTTTTGATTCGAGACGGTCGATGAGATTCGGCGGATGGTGAAACCTTGGAGATTCCTTACCCGGTCCATCCAATCCTGCGATCATGTAGCCGTTCGGCCCTGCGCTGCTCTCGGCGGGATAAGTCATGGGCGCATTGATCACACCCGACGATTGGCCGTCCTCTGCCAAATACGTCCAAAAACCGGGCACCATTTTGTACCCGCCATGGATATATTTGAGCGAGTACGAATCAGGGAGGAATTCATAGAATTCGTAAATGCCATGATTGCCGGGGTTGTAGCCAGTGAACATGCTCGTCCAAGCAGATGCAGAACGCATATTTTCAATGGATTCGAGCGGGCCATGTGCTCCACCTTCGATTGCACGGCGAAAGTTTGGCAATTCTCCGGCGTCGAGCATCCGTTGGAGTACGTTCCACGTCGCGCCGTCCGCGCCGAGTATGATTGTTCGTCCATGATGGGGCATAATTATTCACAGGCCTTTGTATCAGTCGGTTGAAGCGATCGTAGCCCCCGAACGGCGATTCTCACATCGGTCAAATCGACCAGTTTGGCCGTTCACGCTTGGCAAATACTGCCAGCTCGAGGCAATTTGAGGTTTCATCGCCCCTGAAAGCCCCATCGTCGGCCCGTAAGGCGTAGCGAGATGCCAAATCAGCCGATAAGAAGGGGCGGTGGTAGATGAATCGCAGCCTTCAGCCTTGAGGAGCAAGCCGTGATTGCTACGCTCTCTGACTTGTTTTCCAAATACGACCCAAGACTCCGACCAACCTCATAAATCGAGATATCTATGCCCGGCCCACGCAAGACGAAAAATAGAACAAACAGCAAGTCATCCCAAACCGCCGCCGCGACAAGAAAGGGTGAACGCACCCCAAACGCGCGCGTGATGGGGAATACGTCAGAAGCAACCATTCCAACCAAAGGCCGAGTAATAGGCCGATCCAAACCTGAGCAAGTTAGCACCGCCATCCTTGGCGCGGGCATCTCAGGTTTGTCCGCTGCATTGCATGTCAAAAAAGACTATGCGATATTTGAGCAATCTGAGCGTATTGGTGGATTGTGTTGTACAGAATCTTTTGGTGGATTTCAATTTGATCGATCGATTCACATTCTCTACACCCGTGAGCCATATGCCAAGAAATTCATTATGGGAGTGCTTGGCAAGAATTTCGATCTGCGACCGCAGTACTCCTACATCTATTCGCATGGCACGTACACCGGGTACCCCT
>PJEL010001215.1_pt1 | contig 27112 bp, 19 predicted proteins | sample 1853271 | NCBI WGS metagenome assembly PJEL01 (sample SAMN08108733, study PRJNA415343) | Invertebrate metagenome, whole genome shotgun sequencing project. | host: Globobulimina | place: Sweden: Gullmar Fjord | collected 2015-08
TTAAAGAACGTTTAGAGCCTTTCTGCTCTTGGTCTCGACTCTGTCTCAACCGGGATGCGAATTCTACACTTCCCTAATTCGTTGTCAACGTTTTTAGTAAATCTTTTTCAATGTTTTGAGAAAGTTTTCTAAACCGTTTTGAGTCCAATCAAACCACCTTCACTTAACGTTTCAAGCCGTTTGATGTCTCCCTGACAACGAGGACGCATTATAGAGATCTAATTACGTTGCGCAAGCGCTTTTGTTAAATATAACCACTAAAACAAACCGACCGAACAAAGATTAAACAAGTCGTTTAAAATGCAAACTGAAACACCTCGTTTTTAGTTAATTTAAGGTACAAAACTTAGTATTTAATACTCGCTTCAACCTCAAAATAACTAGAACTATGACAGAAATGGGTCTAGCGTATAAATATCTCCTTATAGAATGTGTATGGAAATACGCTAATAAAGTACAATAGGGAAAACAGATACAGTTCATATTTAACAATGGAGAGATACATTGACTGATTATTTAATTAAGAACTTAAGTGATGAAGACTTTGCTGCAGTAATAGAACTGGGCAATAAAGTACATGGAGATGGCTATTTAGATGAAACGTCTATAAGCAAGATCTTAGATCAAAGTACGGTAGGTTCATTAAATGCTAGTTACGTTATGTATCACGATCAAACACTAGTAGGCTTTAGGTTATCCTACGCCCCTAATAAATGGCCACTAGATAAATGGTGTACTACAGACAAGTGGCCTGTTAATAAAGAACATGTTGCTTACTTTAAATGTAATACCATACATCCTGATTACCAAGGTAAAGGGTTAGGCGGACAATTATTACAAACCTCTATAACTACCTTAAAAGAAATGGGTGCAAAAGCAGGGTTAAGTCATATATGGATGCAAAGTCCAGGTAATGCTTCTTTTAAGTATTTTACAAAAGCAGGCGGACAATTGATAAAGACTCATGCACGCAGGTGGAATGACGATCCAACCATTCCCGACTATGTTTGTATTTTATGCGGTAATGATTGTCATTGTGATGCATCTGAAATGATGTTGGTCTTTTAATAAATGTACAAGTCGAATATGTACGATCCATTTGTTGAAAATCAGATTCCATTTAATCAACCTCCAACTGACTCATACTGGAACGCTAATGATCAACCAATAACAACTAAAGCATTAGATGCAGATATCCAAACTGATGTTCTTATTATTGGGGCTGGTTATACAGGGTTGAGTTGCGCTATCGAATTAGCGAAAGCCGGAATCAAAAATATAACTGTCATAGACGCAAACCAAATTGGTTGGGGATGCAGTAGCAGAAACGCAGGTTTTGTTTTGCCTGGTAGTGGTCGTCTAAGCTATAAAGAGTTGGAATCACGTTTTGGAACCGCTCAAACTTTAAAGCTCCATGATCAGTTTATTAGCGCAATAGATTTACTTGAAACTCGCATATCAAGCTTACCCGGCAATGCAGATAAAACAGAGCAGGGTTATTTAAAGCTAGCACACAGCAAATCCTGGTTTGAAAAGCTCAACACTAGTGCAGCCTATTTACAAAGTAACTTCAACTATGATGTTGAAGTGATAACAAAGAATGACTTCAATAAAAGCTTTGTAAACCACCAGCATGTATATGGAGCAATTCGTTATAAAAACGGTTTTGGTATTAATCCACTTAAGCTTGTTAATCACTATGCTCAACTAGCGCTGGATTTGGGCGTTAATATTTACACTCACTCCCCTGCTAATGAAATAACAAAGTCCGGAAATAATACTCACCATGTTATTACGCCAACTGGATCAATTAAAACCAATAAACTGGTCATTGCAACAAATGGCTATACGCCAAAAAGTTTGAACACACCATTAAATGGGAAAGTTCTGCCAGTTTTAACCAGTGTGATTGTGACTCGCCCTTTGACACAGAGTGAAATAGAACAAAGTAACTTTAAAACTCACCAAGTAATGATGGACACCAGGGAATTAAAATATTATTACCGTCTCCTACCCGACAATAGAATACTTTTTGGTGGACGAAGCGCGATTACAGGAAAAGCGGCATCTAACCCTAAATACCAACAAAGACTTCTTCAAGAGTTACAATCAAGTTTTGTTGGTTTAGATACAGTGACTATTGATCATGGTTGGAGTGGCTGGATTTCTGTCGCATTCGATCAAATGCCCCATATATACAAAACCGATGACGATATATTTTATGCCACTGGTTATTGCGGCTCAGGTGTATCTTTTAGTGCGTGGGCCGGTAAACAACTTGCTGATTTAATTTCCAAACAAGAAGCAAGTTCACCACTCATGACGGAACTGCCTTCATTTCCATTTGCCCCATTTAGAAGAATGGGACAACGGTTTTTCTATCAATATGGTCGTTTAAAAGACTGGGCTCAATAACTTCATTAGTTGATCTTACACAATCACAGACTGCGCTAAACAATCACAAGGTTTAATATAAAAGAGTATATAACTGGCGACGATACTTTGTCGCTAGTTCATCCCCATCAGGAAGACTCGCAATAACATCTAGATAAAGCTTTTTAGCTTCACCAAATCCTAGATCCTTTTTAAGAACCGTCAGTAACAACTGTAAAGCGTCTTCCTGTTTTTTGACTTGATGATAAGCAATAGCCAATTGACACTTTAACTCTAAAGAGTCGGGTTCAGCTTGTAATGCACTTTGAAGCGCTTGAATCTCTGGAGTATCGGCAGCTTGCTCCGCTAATTCGTATTTTGCTAATACATGTTGATATTGAGTATTTTGATTCGCCAGTTTGACCTGCTCTAAAATAGCTTTGGCTTCATCCATTTTGCCAATGTCTACGCAAATATCAGCTAATAGAATGGTAAAGTCAGGATTTTCTGGATCAAATTCTAATGCTTGTTTTATAAAAGTATACGCTGAAGGCTTATCTCCAGCTTGGTGCGCTGCAATCGCTTGTTGAAAAAGCTCATGCTCGGGTTTTGGCAAATGCTTTTCTAACATCGCCTTTATTTCTGATTCTGACTGAACCCCTGCAAAACCATCAATTGGCTGGCCGTCTTTGAACAACATAACGGTTGGTAAACTTTTAATGCCAAACTGTACCGCTAATTGTTGCTGCTCATCACAATTTACTTTGGCTAAAACCACTTTACCTACATTTTCAGATGCGATTTTATCAAGTACCGGCATTAACTGTTTACAAGGTTCACACCAGTCCGCCCAAAAATCGATAATGAATAAAGTGTCTTTTGAAGGTTCTAAAAGATCCGCTTGAATGTTTTCAGCCGTTAGATTGAATATATTAGGAGACATAGTACTCACATTGAAAATTTAAACGTTAAAATGAATGATAGTTGCGAGCAACTTACCCTTTATATAGGTATGGAATCGTATTTTTCAAGCAAAAAAAAGCCAGCGATTAACTGGCTTCTATAATTTGCTATCAAGTCTTTTGAACTAGATATATTGAACTTCGATAATTTCGAATTCAACATTACCAGCTGGTGTTGTGATTGTAACAACATCATCTAAGCTTTTACCAATTAAGCCTCTCGCGATAGGAGAGCCAATTGATATTTTACCTTTTTTAATGTCAGCTTCATCTTCGCCAACAATATGGTAAGTCGTTTCGTCATCAGTATCACAGTTAACAATTGTTACTGTTGTACCAAAAATTACTTTGCCAGTATTTGGCATTTTGGTTACGTCGATGATTTGAACATTTGAAAGTTTCGCTTCAATCTCTTGAATTCGACCTTCACAAAAGCCCTGCTGTTCACGCGCAGCATGATATTCAGCATTTTCTTTTAAGTCGCCGTGCTCACGTGCAGATGCAATATCAGCAACTATACGTGGGCGGACCACTGTTTTAAGCTCATTTAATTCCTCGCGAAGGGCTTCCGCGCCCTTCACTGTCATTGGAACTTGAGTACTCATAATTATTGAATTCTCTTATGTAAGTTTTGTACTGAATCTACTGTACCACGATCATCCGCTGTATTTGCCAAACATGTTGCAAACGCCGCATTTAACGTAGTTGTATAATTCGCCTTATAGCGCAATGCACCACGACGTAACACTTTAGAGTCTTCAATTGCTTGGCGACCTTCAACAGTATTAATGATATAGCTATACTCGCCATTTTTAATACGGTCTAGAATATGAGGTCGGCCTTCGTAAACTTTGTTTACTTTACGACAAGAGATCCCTGCTTCACTTAACACTTTATGTGAACCACGTGTTGCGTCTAGCTCAAAGCCAGCTTCAATTAGCTTTCTAGCTAAATCGATTACACGCACTTTATCCGTATCGCGAACTGAAATCAATGCTCTACCGTCACGTGCTAATTCAATACTCGCACCAAGTTGAGCTTTTGCGTAGGCTTCTTCAAACGTATTACCTACACCCATTACTTCACCAGTAGACCTCATTTCAGGGCCTCGCATTGGATCTACACCATGGAATTTGTTAAATGGAATAACAACTTCTTTCACAGAGTAATAAGGTGGAATAATTTCTTTAGTAATACCTTGGGACGCTAAACTTTGACCTGCCATTACGCGTGCAGCAATTTTAGCAACTGGCATACCTGTCGCTTTTGACACAAAAGGAACAGTACGAGCAGCACGAGGGTTAACTTCGATTAAATAGACTTCGCCATCTTTAACGGCAAACTGCGTATTCATCAAACCAATAACACCTAGCTCTAATGCCATATCACGAACTTGCTTACGCATTACGTCTTGAATTTGGTTAGATAGAGTATATGCAGGCAATGAACATGCTGAGTCACCTGAGTGAACACCAGCTTGCTCAATGTGTTCCATAATACCTGCAATCACGACATCTTTACCGTCACAAATCGCATCAACGTCTACTTCAATCGCATCATCTAAGAAACGGTCTAATAAAACTGGTGCTTCATTTGAAACAGATACCGCTTCGGTCATATAACGACGTAAATCATTTTCATCGTAAACGATTTCCATTGCACGGCCGCCTAATACATAAGATGGACGAACAACAAGTGGGAAACCGATTTCTTTTGATTTACTAATAGCTTGTTCAACAGAAGTGACCGTAGAGTTTTCAGGTTGTAGCAAGTCTAAACGTTCAACCATTTGTTGGAAACGTTCACGGTCTTCAGCGCGGTCAATTGCGTCTGGAGAAGTACCAATAATTGGAACTCCGTTAGCTTCAAGCTCACGAGCCAATTTAAGTGGTGTTTGACCACCATACTGAACGATGACACCTTTTGGTTTTTCAACTCGAACAATCTCAAGCACATCTTCAAGCGTAATTGGCTCAAAATACAAACGGTCTGACGTATCGTAATCGGTAGAAACCGTTTCTGGGTTACAGTTCACCATGATTGTCTCGTAACCATCTTCGCGCAGTGCAAGAGAGGCGTGAACACAACAATAATCAAACTCAATACCTTGACCTATTCGGTTAGGGCCGCCACCGATAACCATGATTTTGTCTTTATCTGACGGTAAAGACTCACACTCGTCATCATAACTTGAATACATGTATGCTGTATCTGAACTAAATTCAGCAGCACAAGTATCAACACGTTTGTAAACAGGCAGTATTCCAAACGCTTGACGTTTTTTACGAATTTCTTTTTCGCTTACCGCTAGAACGTCCGCGATACGTTGATCGGCAAAACCTTTACGTTTTAGTGAGCGAAGGAAGTGCTCATCTAGACCTGCAAATCCACGTTCAGCAACTAATTGCTCTTGTTTTATCAAGTCTTCAATTTGAACTAAGAACCATGGGTCAACATTAGTTAACTTAAATACGGCTTCTAAGTCCATACCATGTCTGAAGGCATCGCCTATGTACCAAATACGTTCAGCACCTGGCTCTTTTAACTCGCGAATGATTTTTTCGTGAGCGTCTTCACTTGATAAATCAATAATTGGATCGAAGCCTGATACGCCAACTTCTAGTCCACGTAATGCTTTTTGAAGTGATTCTTGTTGGTTACGGCCAATTGCCATTACTTCACCAACCGACTTCATTTGAGTTGTTAATCTATCGTCAGCGCCAGCAAACTTTTCGAAGTTGAAGCGAGGGATCTTTGTAACTACATAGTCAATGGTCGGTTCAAATGATGCAGGAGTTGCACCGCCGGTAATGTCATTGCTTAATTCATCTAACGTATAACCCACTGCTAACTTAGCGGCAATTTTTGCGATTGGGAAACCAGTCGCTTTTGACGCTAACGCAGATGAACGAGAAACACGTGGGTTCATTTCGATGATAACCATACGGCCATCAACTGGGTTAACACCAAACTGTACGTTTGAACCACCAGTTTCAACACCAATTTCACGTAAAACTGCGCAAGACGCATTTCGCATGATTTGGAATTCTTTGTCCGTTAGGGTCTGTGCAGGCGCAACCGTAATTGAGTCACCGGTGTGAACACCCATGGCATCGAAGTTTTCGATTGAACAAATAATGATACAGTTGTCGTTCTTGTCGCGAACCACTTCCATTTCATATTCTTTCCAGCCAATCAAAGACTCATCAATTAATAACTCGCTCGTTGGTGACAAGTCCAAGCCGCGACGACAGATTTCGTCAAACTCTTCTTTGTTGTAAGCGATACCGCCACCGCTTCCACCCATAGTGAACGAAGGTCGAATAATACAAGGAAAGCCAATTCGACTTAGAACATCATAAGCACCATCGATAGTGTTACATGTTTCTGCTCTTGGGCATTCCAATCCAATCTTTTTCATCGCCTTGTCAAAACGACTGCGATCTTCTGCCTTGTCAATTGCGTCGGCAGATGCACCAATCATTTCAACGTTATACTTTTCAAGTACGCCATGCTTTTCCAAATCTAATGCACAGTTCAGCGCGGTTTGGCCACCCATTGTAGGTAGTACTGCATCCGGACGTTCTTTTTCTATAATTTTTTCAACTACTTCCCAATGAATAGGCTCGATATAAGTCGCATCTGCCATCTCAGGGTCAGTCATAATAGTCGCAGGATTCGAGTTTACTAGGATAACTCGATAACCTTCTTCTTTTAATGCTTTGCAGGCTTGCGCACCTGAATAGTCAAATTCACAAGCTTGACCAATAACTATTGGGCCCGCACCCAATAATAAGATACTTTTTAAGTCGGAACGTTTAGGCATAGTGTAAGTCTCTTAAATTCGGTGAAATTAGTTACGTTCGTTCATTAATTCAATGAAATGATCGAATAACGGCGCTGCATCGTGTGGACCTGGGCTAGCTTCAGGGTGACCTTGAAAACTAAATGCCGGTTTATCCGTACGTTTTATGCCTTGTAGTGTTCCATCAAATAATGACTTATGCGTTGCTACTAAATTACTTGGTAGCGAACTTTCTTTAACTGCAAAACCGTGGTTTTGAGCTGTGATCATTACTTTCTTATTCGATAGATCTTGAACTGGGTGGTTACCACCGTGATGACCAAATTTCATTTTTTCTGTTTGAGCGCCACTTGCTAAAGCTAATAGCTGGTGCCCTAAACAAATTCCGAAAATAGGAATGTCGGTTGTTAAAAACTCTTTAATTGCTGTGATTGCGTAATCACATGGCTCTGGATCACCAGGTCCATTAGAGAGGAATATACCGTCTGGTTTTAATGCTAATACTTCTGCCGCAGATGTTTCTGCCGGTACTACGGTTAGTTTACAACCGCGGTCTGCCAACATACGAAGTATATTTCTTTTAACACCGAAGTCATAGGCAACAACATGGAACTTTGGATCTTCTAATTCAGAAAAACCTTTACCTAGTTGCCAACTTTGGGAAGTCCACGAGAATGATCCTTTACAAGAAACCACTTTCGCCAAATCCATTCCTTTTAAACCAGGAAATGCCTTAGCATCTTCTAATGCTTTAGTTTCTGCTTGCTCGTTAAATTCAGCAAGTGTCACTATGCAGCCCTTTTGTGCACCTTTGTCTCTAAGAATTCGCGTTAATTTACGCGTATCAATGTCTGCAATTGCAACCACATTCTTAGCTTTCAGATAACTACTTAAATCCTGTTCACTTCGAAAATTACTTGCCAATAAAGGAAGATCACGAATAACTAGGCCTTTTGCCCAGATAGTGTCATTTTCTTCGTCTTCTGAATTGGTGCCGTAATTGCCGATATGGGGATAAGTGAGGGTGATGATTTGTTCTGCGTATGAGGGGTCGGTGAGTATTTCTTGATATCCTGTCATTGAAGTATTAAAGACAACTTCTCCAACAGAAATACCTTCTGCACCGATGGCGGTTCCTCGGAATATAGTTCCGTCTTCCAGAACTAATAGCGCGGGTTGAGTCAAGATAACCTCCTAGCATTAATGAGCAGAAACGGGGTATTTCTGCTATCGGTTAACCTTAGCCTTAAAAACATTAGGCAAATTCCGGTTATTGTAGCTAAGAGATCGACTTTAGGCTAGGAAAATTATATAAAATTGTAAAAATAGGCACTTTGTATCAAATTAGCTCTCTAGATACTATTAACCGTGCCTAAAACTTAAAAACCAAGCACATCCTGCATATCAAACAAGCCTTTTTGCTTTTTGCTTACCCAAGCTGCAGCCCTTATTGCACCTTTCGCAAAGGTAAGTCTATCTGTTGCTTTGTGGGTTATTTCAAGTCTTTCGCCTATATCTGCGAATAAAGCGGTATGTTCACCTACTATATCGCCTGCCCTAAGACTTGCAAAGCCAATACTGCCCTGATTTCTTTCACCTACTATGTTATTTCTATCGTACTCGGCAACGTCGGCGAGATTCACGCCTAGCCCATCCGCAATATATTCACCCATAGTGATAGCAGTGCCTGAAGGTGCATCTTTTTTATGACGGTGATGCGATTCCACTATTTCAATATCAGATTGCGCCCCCATAACCTGTGCCGCTGTTTTTAATAGGCTATTCATTAAGTTAACACCAGTACTAAAATTAGTGGCGTAGACAATGGCAATCTTTTCCGCGGCTTTCTCTATAAGTACTTTTTGTTGCTCAGATAGTCCGGTTACCCCAATAACCAAATTACATTTATTATTAACACACCAGTTTATATGGTTTTCCAGAGCTTCTGGTAATGTAAAATCGATCCATACATTGCTATCCGATACAGATTCTGCAGACTCTGAAATTAAACTAACTCCGTATTTAGCTTCGCCAATAAGCTCACCAATATCTGCTCCAATTAACGAAGAGCTGCTTCTTACAAATGCCGCAGAGATTTTAACAACGTCACTCTCAATACCTGCTTCAATTAATTTTTTACCCATTCGGCCATTGGCGCCAAATATTCCAACGTTTGTCATTGCCTGCTCTCTACTGCTTGTTGTGTTTATGATGAAATAATACAGTAAACCATTAAAACTTAAATAAAACAGTTTCAATAAAAAGTAGTTTTTGCCGATACTTTTCATATACTGGATAAAACTAAAACTTATAAAAGAGAGTTTAATGTGAAGCTAATTAAAACGTTAACCGTTATATCCACGCTAATTTTACTATCGGCGTGTCAATCTGCTTATTATGCTGCGATGGAAAAAGTAGGCGTTCACAAACGTGAAATCTTGGTTGATAGAGTAGAAGAAGCAAGAGATGCGCAAACAGAAACCCAAGAAGAGTTTAAATCAGCATATGAGCGATTGGTTTTATTAACCAATTTTGAAGGTGGCGAAATTGAGAAAGTTTATAATCAACTTAACGATGATTATGAATCTAGTTTCAAATCGGCAGCTTTAGTTAGTAAAAAAATTGATGACGTAGAAGATGTTGCAGAAGACTTATTTGATGAGTGGCAAGAAGAGCTAACGCAATACAGCAATGCGAACCTTAGAAGTGCTAGTGAAAAAAAGTTAAAACAAACTGAGCGTCAATTTTCACAATTGTTGAGAAGCATGCGCAGAGCTGAGTCTAAAATGGACCCAATATTAGCAACGCTTAAAGACAATGTACTTTACCTTAAGCACAACCTTAACGCTGCGGCGGTATCTGCAATCAAAGGCGAGTTTGACTCGTTAAAAACAGAAATTTCAGCGCTCATTGCCGACATGGGTAAAGCAGTAGATGAATCGAATCAGTTTATTGCAACATTAAAGAAGTAGTATGGAAATATTAAGCACTATCGCACAATTGTAAGTAAAGGTGAGCGTGTCATTGGAGGTCAATTCCATATACAGAACGTAAATGACTATATGAGCCGTTTACGGGGCTGGATGCGCAGGTTTAATGATGTTGGGATAGAGTATCTCCCGAATTACTTAGGATGGATGTGGATGATGGATAGCAAAAGAGACAAGTACAAAGAGATAAAGATGGAATACCTAGAGAACGAAAACTTGGCTTTTCCAATGTCATTATAGAAAAGAGCTTTAAAATCAAGGAGTGAAAAGCATGAAGAAAAACATTAACTACAAAGCCTTACTAAGCAGGTTATTTTTACTCTGCATGTTTTCATTACATTTTGGTTATTGCCTGTATAAAGGCCACGTCATAACTAGATTTACAGGATCTCAGCAGGAAATTTACTTTGATCGAAGCCCTGAACTATTTGTATTCCTTTTGTGCATAGAGGGAATATTTATATTGTTCCTAATATATTCAGTTTCGCTTCGTATTCCGACACATAAATAAGCAAAATATGAGGCAGATATATACTACCTCAACGCTATAGAACAAATTATTCAACAATTAACGCCAATATAGCCAATATAGCCAATAAAATAAATTAAAAAAGCACCTTTCGGTGCTTTTTTGTTGCAGTGAATTTACTTTTATTCAGCTGCTTTAGATACCATAACCATAGCTGGACGCAATAAACGGCCATTTAAGGTGAAACCTTTTTGCATAACTGCAATAACGGTATTTGGCTCTACGTCGGCAGATGGTTGCATTGCCATTGCTTGGTGAAATTCAGCATTAAATTTTTGACCTTGAGGATCAACAATCTCAACGCCAAACTTTGATACTGCATCAACAAATGACTTTTGAGTTAATTCAACACCTTCCAATACAGGCTTTAACGTTTCATTTTCTTTGTCAGAAAACTCAATCGCACGTTCCATATTATCAATAACAGGCAACAATTCATTTACAAACTTTTCAAGCGCAAACTTTCTCGCTTTCTCAACATCTTGCGCTGCGCGTCGACGAATATTTTCAACGTCTGCTGCTGCTCGAACAACCGATTCTTTTTGAGCATCAATTTGAGCATTCGCGGCCGCTAAGTCAGCTTGTAACTTTGCAATTTGATCATCAACAGTCTCTATAGACGCATCAACGTTTTCAGTGTTTACTTCTTCAGTAACAACTTCTGCTTCGTTAATCTCTACTTCTTGGGCATTTTCTGCTTGTTTATTAGTCTCTTGTTCAGACATGAGTCTTACTACTCCAAACTGATGTGTTAAATAAAATGTGTATGGTGCGTATTATGGGGATTACTGCTGATGATTCAAGGCCGATGTTAGAATATTCGTCGATAAATCGACAGATAATATGACCGACTGATAGTCCATACGCTTAGGACCTACCACAGCCATGACACCAGCCACTTTATTGTCCTTGTAAAACGACTTAGCAACAATAGAGCAATTCTTTAAAGAGTCGATGCCAATTTCGTCACCGATAAATACATGAACATTCTGGCTTGTACAACATGACGAGAAAAGAGGCTGTAGTACTGAGATATTTGAAACGCTTTTTAGCACCTTTCTCAAGTTTGCAGTATCGGTCGCAATCTCATCGTTTAATAATCTTGTTTCCCCGGCTCTAAAAAGCACCTGTTCATTTAATTCTACCGCATCGCCAAACAGCGCGGCCTTAACTAAGGCCTGCACCTCATCGCTCGATTGTTTCATAAAATAAGAAAGCCGCTGCTGCCCTTCTTCTAATGAAAAACCAGCTAAGGCTGAGTTCAACATTTGTAACGTGTTTTGCAGTAAAACGTCCGTCACAACAAATGGTAAATCCACCACTCGGTTTTGAACTTCGTCATGTTGGTCAATTAGCACGCACAACAAACGTTGATCAGCTAGACGAACAAGCTCTAACTGACGGATCATTACATTGTTTGTTTTTGGCATGGCTACAAGGCCCGTTAGATTTGTCATATCTGCAATCATTCGAGCAGCTTTGTTACACATTTCTGGTGGCGTTTTAGACTTTTCTAAACTGGCGCTTAACTGTTGAAGCATACCCTCGTCGGCAGATTCAAAACTTAGTAATTGATTTACATAGTGACGCAATCCGGCTGTAGTTGGTATTCGGCCTGCGCTAGTATGCGGGGAATAAATGAAGCCATCTCGCTCAAGCCCCATCATTACGTTTCGAATTGTTGCTGGGCTTGCATTAATGCCAGACTCTGCCACGATAAACTTAGATGATATTGGCACGCCAAGTGACAAGTAACTCTTGATCACCAACTCAAGTACCGCTTCAGTTCTTTGATTTTTATTTATTTTTATCATCTAAATTAATACTCTGACTTCATTTTCAGGGTGAAACAAGCTATAACGCGTTAATGCTATTATTTGGGCGATTCGGAATTAATCAATGGACAAACACTTTAAAACAATTGGTTTGATTGGCAAAGCAAATCATGAAGAGACAATGCAAACCGTAAACGAGCTTTATGAGTTTTTAATAAACGAAGAAGTTGTTGTCATTGTTGATGAGCAGATTGAGGAATATGTATCTGATAGTCAAATAGAATCTGCTAGCTTAGTTGACCTCGGAAAGCGCTGTGACTTAGCAATTGTTGTTGGTGGTGATGGCAACATGTTAGGGGCAGCTAGAGTGCTAAGCCGTTTTGATGTTGCAGTCATTGGTGTTAACCGCGGGAACCTTGGATTTTTAACGGACCTAGACCCAGAAAACTTCAAATCAACGTTAAAGTCAGTCATTGCAGGTGAGTTCAAAACTGAAATGCGTTTTTTGCTTGATGTGAGCGTTCACAGACACCAAACAGTCAAAGCAAGTAACTCCGCAGTTAACGAAGTTGTTTTGCATGCTGATAAAATTGCCCATATGATTGAGTTTGAAGCCTATATTAATAACAGCTTTGTATTCCACCAACGCTCGGACGGTTTAATAGTAAGCACCCCAACGGGATCAACAGCTTACTCTTTATCGGGCGGCGGACCTATTGTTCATCCAGACTTAAACGCTATTTCATTAATCCCTATGTTTCCACATACATTAAGTAGCAGGCCTTTAGTCGTTGATGCAGATAGCGAGGTACGTATTGTTGTATCAAATTCAAATGACGCGCAACTGCAAATAAGCTGTGATAGCCATATTATGCTTTCTGTAATGCCTGGTGACGAAGTGATCATTAAAAAGCACCCACTCGGTTTAAGGCTCATTCACCCTGTTGCCTATGACTACTACGATGTTCTTAGAAAAAAATTGAACTGGGGCAGACAAAACTACTAAATTTTTTATTTTCAATTGAATTAAAATTGGACAGATTAACGAAAACCAATTACTGTATGTAACAACAGTTGTTTAATTGAATGATAAATTTATGCTAGTTTCTATTGCCATTAAAAATTTTGCCATTGTTCGTCAACTCGAAGTCAATTGGCATCAAGCTATGACCACAATTACCGGTGAAACAGGTGCCGGTAAGTCAATTGCTATTGACGCATTAGCGCAAGCACTTGGTGAAAGAAGTGATGCATCAATGGTACGAACTGGTGCTGATAAAGCCGAAGTTATCGCCAGTTTTGATGTAGAAAACCTACCGTTAGCAATAGAATGGTTAAAAGACCAAGACCTCTTAAGCGATAATGATTGCATACTTCGTAGAGTCATCTCTAAAGAGGGTCGCTCAAAAGCCTATATTAATGGTACTCCCGTACCAGCCTCTCAATTAAAATCTTTGGGTTCCCAGTTAGTAAGTATTCACGGTCAACATGCACATACTTTACTAACAAAACCTGACTTCCAGCGAAACCTACTTGATGAGTTTGGTGGTTCTACTAAGTTATCCCAACAAGTGTCTTACGCTTATAAACAGTGGCATGAAAAAAGCCGTCAGTTAGAAACTCTAAAACAACAACAAGAAGAATTCAGCGCTCAAAAACAGTTGCTCCAATATCAAGTTGATGAACTTGTTGAAGCCAATTTAGTTATTGACGAATATTCGGAAATAGAAAAAGAGCATCAACGTTTACACCATGGTCAGGAGTTACTTTCTAGTAGCCTTCAAGCGTTAGATCTTCTTTATGAAAATGAAGACGGTAATGCCTATTCAGTTTTGCAAAACGTTATGTCTACTCTAAACCGCTCAGCGGCTATTGATGACCAACTTTCGCAAACTGTTGAACTGCTAAATACTGCTTTGATACAACTAGAAGAAGGTGCGGGGGAACTAAGAAATTACTCAGATAACTTAGACATTAACCCTCAACGTTTAAGTGAAATAGAAATTCGTTTATCTACTTTAGTGGATCTAGCTCGAAAGCATCAAGTTGAACCAAACGACTTACCAGCTAAATTACAGTCTTTAACCGAAGAGTTGGATAGCCTGTCTATAACGGATGAAAAACTAGATGCACTCGAAGTTGAGATTGACCAAGCGAAAGTACAATATTTTGAACTGGCTCAAAAATTAACTACAGTTCGAACAAAAAATGCCGCTAAACTTACCATTGAAATTACAAAGAGTATGCAAAGCCTAAATATGGCTGGCGCTCAATTTGAACTTGCAATAAAAAGTGATGAATCGTCATTCTCCAAGTTTGGTTTCGATTCAGTTGAGTTTTTAGTAAGCGCAAACCAAGGGCAAGCATTACAGCCACTAGCAAAAGTTGCATCCGGTGGTGAGCTAAGCCGTATTAGCCTAGCGATTCAAGTTATTATTGCTGAAAAGGTAACTACCCCAACGCTATTATTTGACGAAGTTGATGTTGGCGTTTCTGGACCAACGGCTTCTGCTGTAGGACGGTTAATGAAATCGTTGAGTAAAAACACACAAGTTATTTGTGTGACTCACTTACCCCAAGTAGCGAGTTTTGGGCAGCAGCAACAATTTGTAAACAAGTTTAATGTTAATAACGCCACGGAAACAAAAATGGCATTATTGACAGAAACAGAAAGAGTTGATGAGCTAGCAAGATTATTAGGTGGCGATATTATTTCTGATACAACAAGAGCGAATGCTAAAGAGCTCTTAGCTATTGCTCAAGCAGCATAGTTAGGTATCGAGCTAGGTTCGGAATTAAGCGCATAAAGCAGAGCTTACATGACAAAAGGTCAAAATTACTGATGACACAATTAGTGAGTATTAAATTCCCCCTTAAACTTTTGATCTCCATGTTAGTCATTAGCTCTTTTAGTCTATGTGCTAAACAGCTTAACTTTAATAAATATAACCAAGGCAATTCAATTGAGTTTAATTATGTTTGGCTTGATGAAAACGAAATGCAACAAACCTTTGCTTTCCAACTTACAAAAAAAGATCTGAGTAATGAGTATCGTCATTTTAAAGCGTTGCGCCCTTCTTTACTCAGAATGTTTTCTTTAAAGCAGCTTAAAATAGCGATTAGTGAGCTAGATCCCAGAGCTGGTAAAGTAAAAATCTTACCGTCTCAAACTAACATTGAATTTACATTGCAAAGCCAAGACCCTAAATGGCCTGCTAAAACAGAAGCAAAGTTAAACCAAGTTTATTTAGATTCCCTCAAAGAGTATTTAAGGCAAGAATACTATATTGAATTTAATGGCATCATAGGCTCTGAGCAAAGTAACACAATTCATTTTAAGCCTGATCATCAACGGTTTGTTAATGAAGGAACCGAAGCCACCGCACCCATTATAAAAGCATTGAGAGAAAAAATGCCTAATGCAACTGCCCGCGTAATGGCTAAGTTTTTATTGAGTTGGATACAAACAATCCCATATGACGAAATGGAAAGTAGAACCACTAGCAATGGTGCTGGTTACTTACCTCCTATTCATGTTTTAAATCACAACAAAGGAGATTGTGATAGCAAAGCAACTCTTTTTGCTCATATTATGAAACAACTTTACCCGAAGTTGAGAATGGTGATGATCTACCTTCCAGAGCATGCACTCCTTGGCATGAACGTATCCGTATTATCCGATGATAAATCAATAGAAGTTGATGGCTTAAACTTCGTCCTAACAGAACCAGTGGGCCCTGCTTTAATACCTTTTGCTGATGCCGCTGACAGCTCTTTACGCTACATCGATTCAGGTATTTATAATATTGAGAAACTTTATTGAGCACTAACGGTTTTTTATTAAGAAACTATTAGGTTGTTAATAAAAAACCGTTAGGTTCTCATTGAGAAACCATTGAACAGATTTCTTTCTCTAGCCTTTTGATTGCATTGTCCCAGTTAATCACAGACTGACGAATCATCTCCTCTTCTTCCGCTTTAACTGCAGCACGCAATTGTTGAATAGCAATTACGCTTGCGCTTGCTCTAATATTGGCCAACATACCTTCAACGTTATGAAACTTAGAAAAGAGCAATACGCTTTCCATCTCATTGACCTCTGTGCTTATACTTTTTAACTCTGCAAGTTTTGAGTCTTTGAACAAGGTAAGAAGTTTTAACATTAAGCCAAAGTTACCACCAACTTGTTTTAGCAAGTTTTCCGTATCTAAGACTTTTGCAGGCAAGCTAGCCTGCACTTCTTGTAACCCTTTAGCACCTTGGATGGGCTCTTTGGTATCGAATGTTACATAAGTCATCAGAGCATTCACCAATCGAGTTCTTTCAATAGGCTTATTGATATGAAGAGACATGCCGGCCTCAATTGATCGCTGCTGATCTTCTGGTCTAGTATGTGCAGTCATCGCAATTAAAGGCAATGTTTCAAATCGGTTTTGCGCCCGAACCTTTTTAGCAAAGGTAAGGCCATCCATAACTGGCATTTGAATATCCACCAGCACAGCATCAAACTGATTTTTGTTTACTTTCCTCAAACCTTCTAAACCATTATCAGCAATATCATATGTTGCACCAAGTGAGTCTAGGATTAGAGCAGTTACCTGCTGATTAACTATGTTATCTTCTACGATTAATATATGTGCGCCTTGGCAAAAGTTTTGATGTTTTTCGTCATTGCTTACTTCATGGAAATTGGTTACAAGTGCACTTGTACTAAATGGCATTGATAAAATAGGCCGGTAAGGCAGGTCACCCAACATAGTTTTTGTGAAATTAGATAAATTAAAAATTATCGGTTGGTACTCAATTTCACCGGACTTTATTGCTTCTTTCCAGTCGCTAGGAAGCAGTTCAACAAGTGCTGGCTGACAGATTAAAACCGTATTTTCTTCAATTAACATAGAGGATGGTAGTTCTCTATTTAATACCTTTGCATCTTGGTTAAATGTAATTAACTTGTTCAATAAAAACTGTTCAAGCATAGGATTAGTCGCAAATACAACCCAACGCTTATCACTAGAATGGACTTTAGCTTGCTCTGCTATTTTTTGAAGCGGCAATACAACATGAAAACTAGTACCACTGCCTTCCGTACTTTCGACCCTTATTTCACCATTCATTAGTTCAACTAACTGGAATACAATAGCTAAACCAAGACCAGTACCACCGTACTGCCTCGTAATTGACGTATCAGCTTGGGAAAAGGCATCAAATATAATACGTTGTCTGTCTTTTGGTATTCCAATCCCCGTGTCGGTTACTGTAAACATTACCATCACGTCGTCATTGTTTTCTGCGAGCACTTTAGCTTTGAAAAGCACTTGGCCTTCTTTGGTGAACTTAACCGCGTTGTTGATTAAATTGGTAAATATTTGGCTCAGCCTAATCTTGTCGGTATTGAACAGTTCAGGAAATTTTGGGGGCAACTGGATATCTAAAATTAGGTCTTTTTCCATTGCCGTAGCTAAGCTATTAGCAAAGGAAATGTCTAAAACATCATTTAAATTAACTTCTTCATAGGTAAGTTCCAACATACCTGCATTCATTTTAGAGAAGTCTAAGATGTCGTTTATAACCTGTAAAAGGTGACGAGATGAAGATTCGGCCACACCAAGGTAGGTTGATTGCAATGCAGTAGGCGCAGTATTATTCAGCAACTCCAGCATGCCAATGATAGCGTTCATTGGAGTTCGAATTTCATGGCTCATGTTGGCAATAAATTCACTTTTGGCTAAGTTTGCCTGTTCAGCGTCATATCGAGCCTGCTCTATTTGTCGTAAGTTTGCATCCTGCTCCGTAATGTCCCTGCCTAAACCTACCGTACCTAATACCTCACCTTCGCTATTACTAATAGGGGCGACAAGCCAGTTAATGAAAACATCTTCATCTCCTACTTTTTGCCATACCTTTGCTGAGAACAAACGTTTAGAACGTAAAGCCTGAAAATCAAAATTCGACAATTCTTGAGCTAGTCGCTCTTCAAAAACATCTTCTACCGTCCGCGTGACCAGTTGGTCTTCATTTATTCCGCATAGAGACTCGAAGGACTTATTGCATCCTACAAAGCTACCATCTATGTTTTTGTAATAGATCATATCTGGAATAGAGTTGATGATCGCTCTGTTTAGAGCAAGGTTCCTATCTTTAGATATTGTTTGTAGTTGCAACTCATGGGTTCGTCGTCTAATTTTGTCGTCTAGTTGCTTATTTTTTGCCACTAAGGAGTTAAACAACTTACGATTGTCATCATAGGAAACGGCGATTTTCTCAAACCAAGGCTCCCAACCTTTAGGCTTTTTGGTTGAGTCACGTTCATAAAGGCTATTTTGTTGCTCAACAAAATTAAGAAAGTTGGAAATAGGTTTCGCAAATAAGTAGTAAACCAATAGGTATAAAATTGCTAACCCCACTACACCTACCGCAATTATTTTAAACCCTTCTATCATAACGGTTTGCCACAAAGCGGCTTGCATGCTTTGAGTATTTTTATAGAAAAACGCTAAGTAGTCGGAGTTATAAACGTGAGCAACTTTAATGACATATTCGTTTTTATCAATTGATGTGTAAATACTGTCTGTTGCTTCACCAGCAAACAATATATCGTGCCAAGGCTTGGGGATATATTTAGAAAGTAAAAAGCTTTGAACATTTGAAGTTGTTTCTGCACCAATTTCGATATTTGAACTCACCACCCTAGCGTTTTCTTTTTGCCATAATACGTATTTAGTCGAACGGCCCACCTCAAGAGACAACTCCGACAAATCTAGTTCAATTATTAGATACACGGGTTTTTGGTTAGTAACTGGGAGTGATACAAGTACAAAGTTTTCTAACGTATTACGGTTGGCTAACGGAGGAGTAATAACCATATTACTAATACTTCCACTTCCGCTAAATTTGCTTTTATTTAAACTAAGCCATTCTAGTAGCGAAATAGAAAATGTACGATTTTGATTTTGTAGTACTTGGTAAGTGTACTCCCCCATATCAGCAACAACATACATTGCTTCTATAGAGTCGTTTTTACTTAGCACATTAAATGTCGACAAAAATGGAGAAGATTCCGCCAACACATAGTGCAAATCGTCTTTGGCAGGAATATTAGTTTGTTTATTGGTAGCGGTGGAAAGCAGTGAATAGCGTTTCAATTGGAACTCGCCAAAATCGCTCTCGTTTAGCCCAACGGTTGAAGAGGTCGAATCCGCTAGTGGTGAAAACTCTTTACTTTGCTTTTCCAAACCTTCCACGAGTGTTTCAGCTGTATCGTGCAACACTGTTTTTATTGATGATATTCTAAGCTGTAAAAGCTCAAGGTTTAACTTCTCTTTCGCAAACGCTTGCTCACGATTGGTTTCTCTTTCCTTTAAATAAAAGGGAGAAATAACAAGGCAAACAAATAGGATCACAAGAATAATCCCTGCGATCACTATTTTATCTACTTTGCCTTTTATAAAAGGATTCAAATTTATGCCTTTTGAAAATCACTGCATGTGATTTAAAGACTAAAGGTTTTCCTCTGCAAACTGCGCTAAGCGGCTGCGCACTACCCCATTCAAATTAACAGTAGCACTACCTTCAAAGTCTTTAAACCTCTCAACGATATAGGTTAAACCAGAAGTGACCGCAGTTAAATAGTTACTATCAATTTGTGACAAATTTCCTGAACACACCAGTTTAGTGCCCTCTCCGCAACGAGTAATAATGGTTTTAAGTTGCGATGCGGTTAAATTTTGGCATTCGTCGAGTAAGACAATGGCATTTTGAATACTTCGGCCACGCATAAAATTAACCGACTTAAACTGAATATTAGCCTTTTCCATGATGTAATTAAGACTGGAACTTGGGTTTTCATCTTGTTTATGAAGTACTTCAAGTGAATCTGTAATCGCCGCTAACCAAGGCGCCATTTTTTCCTCTTCCGTGCCAGGTAAAAAGCCAATAGACTCTGCTATCTCAGGCGTATTTCTAGTGACCAAAACTTTATCGTAAATGCCTTGCTCTATAACCATTTCCAAAGCAGAAGCTAACGCTAACAAAGTTTTACCGCAACCCGCAGGGCCAGTCAAAATAACGAGTTCAATATTCGGATCCAGCAGTGCATTAAATGCCATTGCCTGATATATGTTTTTTGGTGATATTCCCCAGGCTTTTCGAGACATAAGCCTTGTACGGCTTAAATCCATTAATTCTACTTTATCTGGTGAGATTGCTGACACACGGCCAGCAAAGTCAGTATCCGTATCTAAGACGTACTCATTTATAAATACATTTTCCAAAGCACTTCGGTCTACCGTATGTTTTGCATCACGGCCATCTTTCACCGTTTCTACATTTTTTACATTTGCCCAAAAGTCACCTTCAACTTGTTCAAAACCTTTAGTTAGAAACTCTATGTCATCTATGAGCTGATCCGTCGTGTAGTCTTCAACTCGCTTTAAACCTGCACCTTTGGCTTTTAAGCGCATATTTATGTCTTTAGTGACTAAAACAACAGTAACCTTTGGGCGTTCTTTTTGAAGGTGCAAAGCCGCATTGATTATACGATTATCATTTTCGCCGCCAGGTAAACCCGAAATCTCACTAGTAATGTGATGGTCATTCATGATGATTAGATGGCCGGTAACGCTGCTGTCCTTTAATTCACCACGATTTAAAGGAACGCCTTCTATCATTTCTTCTGGTTCAACATCATGCAGAGTCGTTTCTAAAGAGCGAATAGCAACGCGTGCATCTCGCGACACATCTTTGTGCCTGTCTTTAATATGGTCCAGCTCTTCAAGAACGGTCATGGGGATCACCACATCATGCTCTTGGAAGTTGAAATAAGCATGAGGGTCATGCAGTAATATATTGGTATCTAATACAAATAACTTAGCTTTATTATCTTTTTTATCGCTACTTATGTTGCTACTAACATTAACCATTCAGTGCACCTTTTAATTTATCGTCCCTACTTTAACTGTAGTTAATATTTCACATCATTGATGACAATTTGATGAAAATTATTTCATTAGAACAAACAACGCACTACTAAATGATTGAATAAAAATAAAACAGATCACTCAACAAATAATCAAAGGTGGCCTATGTTTAATACCGAATAAGGATTTTTTGAATTTAACAACGATTTTTGACGCAGAAGGGAGTAGACTACGCGCCTTTTTTTCGGCTTTTAACCATTGGAGATTATATGAGTTTTTCGATAGGCCAGCGTTGGGTTAGCCAAGCTGAGTTTGATTTAGGATTAGGTACCGTTATCAAGGTTGATAATAGATTTGTGCAGGTCCTATTTTCGGGTGCCGAAGAAACTCGTCAGTATGCCATAGACCAAGCGCCTTTAATGCGTGTTGAATACTCTGTTGGCGATACGATTACCAGTATGGAAGGTTTTGAGTTTAAGGTTTCGGACGTTGAAACCGTGGGTGAGACTTTGGTTTATCATGGCCAAAGAATTGATAATGAAGAAGTGGTTAGCGTTAAAGAAATAATGTTGGACCACCACGTTAAGTTAAACAACCCAGAATCACGTTTATTCACTGGCGCATACGACCGAAAACACTGGTTTAGTTTGCGACTGGAAGCTCATCAGAAAAAAGCGGAATTAGAAACTTTCTCTTTGCATGGTTTGTTAGGTGCTCGAGTAAGCCTTATTCCCCATCAGCTTTATATTGCAGATACTGTTGGTAAGCGTTTTGCACCAAGAGTTTTGTTATCCGATGAAGTTGGTTTAGGTAAAACAATAGAAGCTGGTCTTATAATCCATCAGCAGCTTATTTCAGGGCGCGCGTCTCGTGTGTTAATTGTATTACCTGAAAGTCTTCAGCATCAGTGGCTTGTTGAAATGTTACGACGTTTTAATTTGAAGTTTGCATTATTTGATGACCAACGCTGTGAAGCGGAAGCCGAATCTGATCCAACAAAAAACGTATTTGAAAATGAGCAACTTGTTTTTGTTAGTCAAGAATGGTTATCTCGAAGTGGCAAATGGCAGTCAACTTTAACAGGCACCAACTGGGACCTTGTTGTAGTTGATGAAGCACACCACATCTCTCCACCAGAAAACGACAACAATGATGACGCCGCTAATGCGTTATATGAGCATATCCAAGAAATTGGCCAAGCAACAAAAGGTCTAATCCTCCTAACAGCAACACCAGACCAACTAGGCCATTATGGTCACTTTACTCGTCTTCAACTTTTAGACCCTAATCGATTTCATGATTACGCGATTTATCAAAAAGAAGAACTTGAGTACAAAGCCGTTGCCGATATAGCGAATAAATTACTTGAGCAACAAGAGTTAACTAACAAAGAAGTCGAATCGTTATCTGTATTACTTGATGACGAAAGTAGTTTAGCTTCTATTAGTCAATACCAATCAGAGCAAGACAAGGCTCAAATCGCCAGCCGTTTAATTACAGACTTGCTAGATAGACACGGGACTGGGCGCATAATGTTCCGCAATAGCCGCCAAGGAATAAAGGGATTCCCGGAACGTAAAGTGACATCATATCCACTGCCTCGACCAGAATTGTTTGCTCCTGGGATTGAGCTGCTTGGTATGCACCCTGAACTTCGCCATAAACCTAGCTCTGAAAGTCTTTCTACTTGGTCACAGGTCGATCCGAGAGTGAAGTGGCTTTGTGAGTTTTTAATTGCTAACAAAGATGAAAAGGTATTGGTTATTTGTGCCCATGCCAACACGGCTATGCAATTAGATGATGCATTATTTGAGCAAGAAGGTTTACGTTCTACGGTTTTCCATGAAGGAATGACAATAGTAGAGCGAGATAAAGCCGCTGCCTATTTCGCTGATGAAGAAAAAAGTGCACAAGCACTAGTATGTTCAGAAATCGGTTCAGAAGGCCGAAACTTCCAATTTGCCCACCACTTAGTATTGTTTGACTTACCGGCCAACCCAGACTTATTGGAGCAAAGAATTGGTCGATTAGACCGTATAGGTCAAACTGAAACTGTGAAGATTCATGTGCCATATATTGAAGGCAGTGCAGCAGAGAACTTATTTAAGTTTTATCACAACGCGTTTAACGCTTTTGAGCAAACTAGTACCACTGCACGAGTTGTTTTTGAGCAAAACCTAAATGCTATTCAACAAACGGTTTTGAACTCTCAAGATGATGAAGTCTTACAGGACCTAATTAACCAATGCGAAGTAGCAAACCAAGCCCTTAAATTAGAAGTGGAACAAGGCCGAGACCGTTTACTTGAAATTAACTCTAGCGGTGGTGAGCGAGCAACAGAAATTTGCGAAACCATTGATGAAATAGATGATAGTACCGAGCTCATGTCATTCATGACGCAGATTTGGGATCACTTTGGTGTTAACACTGAAGAGAAGTCTGCTTATAGTTTTATACTTAAACCTGGCGAACACATGATGACGGAGCATTTCCCTGCCCTTCAGAATGACGGAATGACGGTTTGTTTTGAGCGAGATACTGCACTTTCCCAAGAAGACCAGCACTTCTTAAGCTGGGAACACCCAATGACAACAGGCGTGCTTGATATGTTAACCAGCTCTGACTTGGGTAATACATCGGTATGTTTACTAAAGAATAAGAAGTTGCCAGCCGGTACATACTTCTTAGAGCTTAACTTTTTGATTACCACTAACGCCCCTCGTAACTTGCAATTACACCGCTACTTACCGAATACACCGGTAAGAATGATGTTAGACAAAAATGGTAATGACTTAGCTCCTAAAGTAAAACAAGGGTCAATGGATGCAAGTTTAAAGAACGTTAAGAAAACCATGGCTACGCAGCTTATTGGCGCATTAAAGCCAGAAGTTATTAAGCTTTTGGAAATCGCGAATAGCAATGTTCAACCTCAAGTTGATAGCATTGTAAAAGCAGCAAAAGAAAAGCTAATTGCAGATCGTCAAAGTGAACTTGATCGCATGCGAGCTTTGCAGGCAATTAACCCTAGTATTCGAGACGAAGAAATTGAATTTTTAGAGTTGCAACTTGAGCACAGCGTTGCAGAAATTGACTCAGCCCAGGTTCAATTAGACGCAATTAGACTATTGGTTGCAGACAACAGTTAATATTGAGTTGTATAAAACATAGCGGTATTTGGGATTTAATTTGTTAAGGCAATTATCCTAACCATTAAAATGGGGTAAACTCAGGTTTATCCCATTTTTTATATTGATTCCTTGTGGCCATATTACATTACCAACCTCCAACATCCCCATATTTAGATATTCTTTATCAAGATGAAGATATTGTTGTGCTTAATAAACCTAGTGGTTTACTTAGTGTTCCTGGCCGTAAAAAAGATCACTTCGACTCTCTAATGAGCCGCGTTCAAGCAGTATGGCCTTTATCCTGTGTAGTTCACCGTTTAGACATGATGACCTCAGGTGTAATGGTAATGTCGATGCACATTGACGCGACGCGTCATTTAAATAGACAGTTTGCGGAGCGCACAACAGGAAAGTACTACATTGCGGTGGTTGACGGTCACTTAAAGGATGACAATGGACATATAGATTTCCCACTAATTGTTGATTGGCCAAATCGCCCAAAACAAAAGGTGTGTTACGAAACCGGCAAAGCGAGTATGACGTATTATGAGGTAATTAACCGATACGACATTAATGGTCACCCCGTTACTCGTGTAAAATTAACGCCTATCACAGGCCGCAGTCATCAGCTCCGTGTTCATATGCAGCAGTTAGGTCACCCAATCATAGGTGATAGGCTGTACGCTCCAGATGATATTGTTGCTCTTGCCGACAGACTCAACTTGCATGCAGAGCAATTGCAGATACAGCACCCAAAAACAGAAGAGTGGCTAACCTTTTACAAAAAATGTGATTTTTAGGAAAAATTATTTCCAAATTTCAAGTAAATGCGATTGATTCGCATTTAACTTTACACTATAGTTCACCCAAATAATGATAACAATTCTCATTAACATTACGTGGGTGTTTAAATGTTTAAAAAATCAATTCTTAGTCTTGTGGTAATTGCAGCAACTCAGTTGACTGCATGTTCATCTAGCGACAGCGATAAAAATGAAGCGCCGTCTAACATAAGTGTTTCAAACAATACTGTTGTTGAAAATGTACTAGGTGCTGAAGTAGGCACTCTATCTGCGACTGATGCAAACAACTCTGATACGTTTACATTCACCACATCAAGTCAATCGTTTGTAATTGATGGCAATACTCTATCGTTATCACCGGATTTCGCCGTTGATTTTGAGTTCGCGACTTCTATTGATGTTGAAGTTACGGTTACAGACTCTGGCAACTTATCTTTTACCAAAACACTAACTATTGATATTGAAGACGTGCTTGACGTATACGCATTTACAAACAAGTTAAGTAACGAAGATAGTGTTTCATATTCAGGCCAAGTAGCTCGTCACGTGTTAATCGCGGAGCTGAATAACTATATTGATTCTGGCTTACAAAACGATATTGATAATTTGGACGTGACAACTAAAGCACAAGCAATGACTGCTTTAAACTCATATTACAAAACAACTGACGAAGAATATGCAGTTTACAGCGACAGAGCTCTTACATTAAGCATTAATGGCGAAGCTGAACAGAAACTACTTTCTGAAATATCTGGCAGTACAAAAGACTTATCAGGCAAAATTGCTGGTAACGATGCAACAGGTCAACATAAAGACTGGAGCACTGAGTTTTACGCATTCGGAGAAAAGGGCAGCCAAACTCCAGAAGAGCTTATTCAATTTTTCTTCGAAAAAGTCGCTGAGAATTCAGAGATCGCAGCGTCTGGTGCAACTCGTGAAGACATTAATGGCGACGTTATTACTAAAGTTTACCTTAGTGAAAACGGACTAGACTACAAACAATTAATTCAAAAAACGCTATTAGGAGCGGTTGCCTATTCGCAAGGTACAGATGATTATCTTGACGCAAATGTTGACAACAAAGGCTTAAATACTAGTAACGAAATGTTGGTTGACGGTAAAAGCTATACAAACTTAGAACATCAATATGATGAAGGTTTTGGTTACTTTGGTGCAGCACGTGATTACCTGAGCTATACAGATGAAGAAATCGCAAGCAAAGGTGGACGTGACAATTACCAAGGCATGTACGATACAGATACAAGCGGTATGATTGATTTAAATTCAGAATATAATTTTGGTCATTCACAAAACGCAGCAAAACGTGATCTTGGTACTGCTTCCAACTCAATGCCTAGCGACTTTACTGAAGCCGCAATGCAAGCCTTTTTACAAGGCCGCGCACTAATTAATGAAAATGTTGGAGCTGAGTTAACTGATGCTCAAATGGCTTCACTTTTAGAGTTCCGTGACGAGGCCGTTGCTAATTGGGAATATGCTATTGCAGCAACCGTTGTGCACTATGTAAATGACGTTCTAGCTGATTATGCTGACTTAGGCACTGAAGATTTTAACTATGCAGATTTAGCAAAACATTGGTCTGAACTAAAAGGCTTTGCTATCAGCCTTCAGTTTAACCCGCATAAAAAGTTAACTGATGCCCAATACACTAAAATTAATGAACTTTTACAAGACGCTCCCGTACTATCAGGTGACGGCGTTGTTCAATATTTATTAGATTTAGCTGAAGTTAGGCTTGTACTTCAACAAGCTTATGAATTTAATGCAGAAAATACTACTAGTTGGTAATAACTGCCATTAGAATAATA